>JMSU01000128.1_pt1 | contig 38410 bp, 42 predicted proteins | sample 179011 | NCBI WGS metagenome assembly JMSU01 (sample SAMN02769580, study PRJNA246767) | bioreactor metagenome | isolation source: Culture-1 Bioreactor ArsB derived from microbial biomass from the upper 2 cm... | place: Germany: Bremen | collected day 87 after inoculation
CATCGTTTTGTAATAAGAAACTATCTTCACTTATTTCGGATCTATAAACTTTATCATCTATTGTAAAACTATCAGCACTCACATATTGGGTTTTACCAGCCTTTACTTTAAATTCTGCATTTTCTCCAAAAGGAATGCTTTTTGATTCCCCATCAATTGTTACCTTTGGAGTAAATAAATTATTATCAAAGGATGGCTGATCTATGATAACTATTGCAGATCCATATTCATTTTGTTGACCATTATTTCCGCCATTGCCATCTTCCGGTCCATCTATTTCTTTGCCATTTAACGTAAACTGCTTTGGTTCATTAAATTGCCCAGTATAACTAATTGACATCCCGAAATTCACAGATTGACCAGGTTTAATGATCTTATTCCATCCTGCATGGATAATAGTGATCTCTTGACCATCTCTCTGATAATTTCCATTCCAAAGGGATGAAATTTGGGCAGATTCATCAAGCTTAAATTTTAATTGCCAATCTCCTATATCATCTTGTCCAGAATTTTTAATTGTAACATTAGCGTTAAGCCCTGTACCCCAATCAGAAGAAGTATTGAACTGTACATCATCTTTATCATCATCTGGTACGTCTACACCATTATTCGGTTTATCTCCACTATTAGTTGGGCTCCATAATGTCAAGGCAACATCCGGCTTCCAGGTTATAATTGACTTATGTGCTTGTAAACATTTATATGCTATGCTGTTATAGAGTACTGTATCTCCAACTTTGTAATAAGTATTCTCTTTCCAATGTTCTGCTTTATTTTCAGCATTCTCTTCTAAAGCCAGTGCTGGTACAAATGTTCCTAATACCAAGGCAATAACTAGCGTCAAAGCCAGTAGTTTTCTTTTTCTTCCTATAAATTGCTTTTTTCTCATCCTATTCCTCCTTTGATTCATAAACATGTGTCATGGTTATGCATGGATTGTAGCTAACCGTTCTTTCTTTTACTTATTCCTACAATCCAGTCTGATACGCTTTAACGGCGCTCGATCATTAACAAGTATTAACAAACCTACCGATAATACAATGCTTAACCCTAATGGTACTATTTTTTTCATCAACATAACTCCAACCTCCATATTATTGTTTGATCTTATTTCTTCATATTTACCTATGTAATCACTTATAATTAAAGGCCAGTTAAAATCCTGACTATGAGCTTAGTATATATATGAAATGTGGAAGAATTGTCATAGGAATATGTGAAATTATGTAAGACTCTCTCTAAAAAGTGAATCATCAAGTATTAAAATATCCATTTGAGCAATTAATTAACTCTAATTGTTAGAATCCAAATATTGCTATAAAATAGTTTAACCCCAGTATATATGAGATATATACTGAGGCTAATGATTAGTGCTTAGCTAATGGTTTTATTTTCAGGACAAATTGCCTTTTAACTTATACTGACTTCTTTTTTACCCATCCTAATTTCAATTACCACTATACTCAAGATTATTAGAATTCCTCCAAAAACCTGTATAAGATTTAATTTCTCTTTAAATACTAAATAAGCAAGAGTTACTGTAAAAACAGGCTCTAACACTGATATAATCGCTGTCTTTGTTGCGCCTAAAAGTCTCAATCCCGTCGCAAAAGACAGTATAGATACAATTGTTGAAAATACTCCTAAAATAAGAATTACACCAATAATGTTTATATTTTTTACAGGCATCAATTTACCGTTAATCAAACTATATAGAAGCAAAGATAATCCACATCCCACTGTGGTATAAGTAGTGACAACCATCGGTTCAATATTCCTTAGCATCTCTTTACCAACAATTATATATGTTGTATAGAAAAACGCTGACAGCAAAACAAGAAAAACTCCAAAAGACGTTACATAAGCAGAAGGTTCTCAGAATAATAATGTACATCCTACAGCAGTTAGCATAATCGCTATTACTACATTTATAGTTATTTTCTCTTTAAAAACAAAATATGCTCCAAAGGCTACCAGAATGGGATTTACTTGAAAAAGTAAATCCCCCATACTTTCTTTAGAATAATGTTGTCTAGTATTAATAAGTTACCATACTTCCAACTTATACCTTGGATCATTTTCATCAATAAACTCAACCTCTTTATATAAATTTCGTTTTGCATTTTCATAAAGTAATTCAACTAGTTCTAAATCTTTACAATAAATATCAACATAGTTTACATCGGCTATTAGTAAAACTAGTTCTGCATCACTTGATAAAAATTCTTCATAGCTAAGTACCTTATAAACTTCAGTTTTTAATAAAAACCCGATAATCTCACCAAAGATTGCATAATACTCACTGTTATCTAATCTCGCTTTAAAACTAGATCCATTTTCGATAAATGGCTGCTCAATATCCCAGTATTTTTTATTGTCATCCATTTCAATAAAGTCAATGTTCTCTAAATGCCAAACATATTCATCCATATTCACAGGTTTCAAAACCTCTAATATATTGACTTTGTTATGAGTTTTAAATCTAATCCCTCTTTTTTTCATAAATTATCATCCTTACTAAATTCTTATCCAACTATATTAGTTATGCCAATTATGCAAAATCCCTTTGACTAATTTTGTCGATATTTATCTGTCTTTCCCCAATGGAGAAAAAGAACTACTAGACCTAACGGAAGTTGATTTATAGTATGTGTTCCCTCCATCAACACTCAGTATATAGAAGGATTCTATTCTAACAAGCTACTTCTTCCCAAAAATTTTTCAGTGAGATTTATAGGCTTGTAACGCAATCCTACCTTAGTACATATATAACTAGTAGCTAAAGAAAAGGAGGCGTTTCTATGCATGATATTGTTATAAATCTTAATGAAATTGTTTTTTTACCAGTGGTTAGTGCTGATACAGCTATTTTGGTACGCAGTGATTTATATAACATCGAATCAAATAACTCTATTGAGGTTAGAAGCCAGTCTGTTTCTACTGATAATGGAAATGAACATACAATTATTAAAACAGCTAATGAGAGTGTAATTGGAACCAAGATTCCTGCTGGCGAGTTAGCTATATTTGCTACTAATACATCTGACGTAAATCAAGTTCCGGGTATTTTGGCTCGAGCAATATTACTCCCATAAGACTTACAAATCACTGTCTCCAATCAGCTCAGAAACAACTATGTGACAAGAAAGGATATGGTACAGAAGAACCATAGAGGTCGCACGCCTTTACAGTTTTGAACTTTACGCATATCAAAAGAGCTTGGGTTTTTATATCCAGGCTCTTAAAGTATAGTATAAAAATATTATGTTTTAGTTGTTAATATCTATTTATCCAATATTCTGCCCATTATAACTGTATTATAATAGTTTCCATCTCTATGAAGACGATCCTTTATTAATAATCCTTCTTCTACAAATCCATATCTTTTATATAATTGGATTGCTTTTGTATTTGTTTGTATCACAGTTAATGAAATTTTTTCAATTCCTGTAGCATCTGCCCACGTCAAAACATTTTCTAGTAGCACCTTCCCGATTCCATAACCCCAGTATTCCTTTTCTATACACATTCCAAACTCAGCTTTATGCCTGAACCTACTTAGTTTGCTTCCTTCGCAACGAGCAAATCCAGCAATTTTACCTTCTATTCTTTTGTTTTCAATAATCATACATTATCCCAACAGCAGAATTTATAATATTTCATTTTCATCAACCGGTGAATATAAAGCATCACAGTTATTTAAAAATGCCCAATAACAATCGCCATACGACCAATGCCACCATTCAGGTGGATAATTCACAAAACCTACTTTTTCCATACAATCGATAAGTATTTTTCGGTTTGCTTTAGCCAAGTCATTAATATAGGTGGAATGTAGATATGTAAGATTTTCTGGTTCAGTAGGTATATCATTAAATTCCGTTCCCATGTCTAATTCAATTCCATCCTTGAGCAAAGTAATATCTATTGCCCCACCAGTTGGGTGTCCAGCCACTTTAACGGGTGCTACGTATTGACATGTTAATTCATAAATTTGATTATCATTTTTTAGCGGATATTGAATTTTATAATGGTTAAATGCTTCTTCAAATGATCTTCTTTGTCGTGAAAGAGGTCTATACGCTTCTTTTATTAAAAACTGGTATCCATAAGGAAAATAATCAGTAGCTTCTATTAATTTTCTAATAATTGATTCTCTCGCATAGCAAAATAAATCTGATCTACTTGATATTTGACTTCTTGTTTCATCAATTAAAATTTTATTATGTATTTGCCTTAATGGTATTATTTTTTCCTTATTATCAACACAAGTTACTTTTGCAAGTCTACTATCGTTTAAGAGTATCATCGTTTCTCTCCTATCTCAAAATTTATATTTTATTTCTACAAATTACAATCGCAGTTCTTCAAAGTTGGGGCATTCTCATCGAATTCTGAAAGTATAGGATTTAAATCATTAAAATCAATATTAAATTCAGCATCATCATATCTTACAGCTCTTGCTAATGCTGTGTCAAAGTAATTATCAATTCTCATGACAACCTGGGTATCATCCTCAAGAGATAAAAATGCATGCCCAAATCCTGCAGGGATATATATTTGTTTCCTATTCTGTGGATTTAATTCGACGCAAACCCAATTTTTATAAGTATCTGAGTCACGATGTAGATCAACGGCAAAATCAAGGCCCCGTCCTTTTGTGCAAAATAATAATTTTGTTTGAGGCTTTGGATGATTCTGAAAATGGATTCCATATAATGTTCCTTTTTTAGAAGGACAATATAAAGTTTCCTCAAGAAATTCCGTAAAAATTCCAACCTCTTCTAGTTCTTTCTTTGAAAAAAGTTTATGTGAGCTTCCTCTATTATCCTCATTAGAATCATATTCCAGTATTAATACCTCTTTTAAATCTAATTGAGTTACCTTTATCATTTCAATTCCTCCTTGCACATAAGTGATCTTTGTTTGGCATTCTCAAACTAGTACCCTAAGTCATATAATATCTCTGATTAGCGACGGAGTTGTGAACACTATATATTAAGTATAGTAAATAATTCTTTCAAAGATGTTACTTCATAATCAGGTTTTATATCAAATCTTTTTTTATATTTATGTCTATTTATCCAGCATGTATCAATACCAGCTCTGCTTGCACCCAGCATGTCGGATGAAGAATCACCTATATGCAACATCTGATCAGGCGCTATATTGTAGTAATTTATCACTTCTTTAAAAATCTTGTAATTGAAATTGCCTTTATATGCTTTTATATTTTCTGATATAAAAACTTTATCAAACTGAAAATTATTAACTAGTGATTCAATCATTTCAATATCAGCATCACTAACTAGACATACAATGTATTTTTTCTTAGCTCTTTCAATAAACTCTCTGCTATCTTGATATAGTTCTGCACTGTTGTGTTCTTCGATAAAAACTTTTGTCGCATGACTTGGACAATATTTCACCTTATTTTCTTCAAAAATACTTTTAATGCTTTCAAAGAATATTTGTTTCAAATTTTTGAATTCATGTTTAGTACATTCCTCTACATGAAACTTATCTACTATCTTAGTTCTTACAATCTGTACGTATCTATCTCTTAATTCTTCACTATAATCGTCTTTAAGTATTCTTCTCCAAATATGTTCACTTCTTGTCTCTATATTTACTAAAGTCTGAAACATATCAATGCAAATTATTTTATATTCTTTCATCTACTACACTCCTCAATAAATGGATCATCATGTTTACAAATAGTACTCAATAAACACTTCTATGTAATTCTGAGGTAATATGGGACATATTTACTGCTACCTTCTTATCTATTTACAATTCAAAACTAACTATATTAATTATGCAAATTTTGTAAAATTCCTTTGACTAGTTTTGTCGATATTTAGTTGAATTTGTTGCATAAAAAGAAACTAATTTAGTAGCCCCTTCCTTTGTCAAATTAAGTTTTCTCAACTTTGAATCTTCTATTACAATAAGAAATAAAATAGCTCTTTGCTATAAAATAAGCCATTTTAGAAATCAATGTATTATATAATGCTATTAAAACATTAGCTCAATTTGATTTGAAAACACCAATTCAATCTTTCTCTTCGTAACTTTGTCATTTTGGTCTGATTTGCTGATTATAAGCGGCGAATCCAGATTTTGTTTACTATTAACGTTCTTTTGGGAATTTGCATAACAATATACGCAACCATTGCTACATGTGTTATATTCACCAATATCAACGCTTTTCACACAGCCACATTCAGCCCTTTGATTAGAATCTTTATGTACTATCCCATTGTAATTGAATAATCTTCTAATCAAATTATCATCAATACATTTGCTATGCTTTATCCCGAATTCTTCTAGATTTATTTTTTCACAACATGTCTCAATATCAATACCATAACTCTTTCCAATCTCAGAGAATGTTTTTGCAATGCTTATCATCTCATGATGTTCTAAAGCTCTAATATTTTCAAACTGAATTCCTTTCCTAATCTTTGGATATACATCTAGAAAACTAATAATACATTTCTCAGTACTGCCCTTTAACTTACTAGCCAGTATATTAAAATTCTCGAAATGATCCTTAAGGCAAATATTATCCGATAACAGTATTGGATCATACCTCCATATAATCTTTTCTTTACCTATTATACTAGACAGCCTTTTAAATATAGGTACTAATTTACTTTTGGGTGGTAATCCGCTTTCTATCTTATCGTTATATGAAGTCAAAGAAAATTGAAAGTAATAATTGTACTCCTCTAATAGGTCAATATACTTTAATATTGGATATGGATTTTTTGTCCAAAAAACTATACATTCCAAAGTCTCTCTAGCTAGTGAAACTTCACTTACTTGGTTATAATTCATTGGATTTCTAACCATTACGTATTTTTCTTTAAGCCTTCTTATAAACCAATCAGAATAGTATGCAGGAATATCAGTTCTCCTACTAGCGCTAATAATCATTAAATCACTCCTCAATAGGTGGCACAGGCATCTGATAAGAGACATACATATTTATATCCTTAAAATATACTTTAGACAAATATCTTCACATCTGGAATACGCTAACACCAAGTATATTCCATTTTCACTATATCATATGTTTTTTATTAAGTCTGTGATAAATTTTGTCCTACAACAAAACTTATTCAAAACAATAACAACATTTCACCCTCACTTCCCCTATTTTCAGAAATTAGAATGTTAGTTCTGTTAGCTTTCTGCCCTTAATTATATCTCCGTTAATTACAAAGCTAATATATAACCGGCCTCCTGTAATATGTTGTTAGAAGGATTTGTCATTTTAATCATTTAAAAGTCGGAGCAATCGTCATAATGGGTATATATACTCTGAAGGATAGTTATCAGTAATATTTCACAATTCCATTTGCATCAAACAAGAGTGAATCATGGGTAAACGTCATGTTAACAATAACATTTGAAGATTACTTTTAAACCATGTCGAAATGACTCAAGAACAACTGGTAGAAGAAGTAAGCGTGACACGACAAACGATCTAACCTTATATTCAAGATATTGGAGTTAAAGTAGGATATTATATAACTCAGTAAAATTATATAATTTTATTACTCTAAGTGAAGTGATAGAGGAGGAAATCTATGAAAGTAATCGTTTGCACAAAATATGGAAAGTCAAATGCCCTTCGACTCAAAGATGTACCCAAACCTACGCCTAAGGACAATGAATTGTTGATCAAAGTCTATGCTACAACAGTTGCATCAGGAGATGTAGTGAGATTACAACTTGGTGGTTTCTTGAAGGTCAAAGATGGTATTCTAGGTCAAGAGTTTGCTGGAGTGGTTGAAGCTTTAGGTAAAAATGTAGGAGCATATAAAAAAGGCGATCAGGTTTTTGGAATTACAGATACCGGAACCCATGCTGAATATGTATGTGTTTCTAAAAAGTCAGCTTTAGCAATAAAACCAAGCAATATATCCTTTGAGGAAGCGGCGTCTTTACCTTTTGGTACGGGCCCCACATTGTTTTTTCTTCAAAAATTGGCAAATATCCGGAGTGGACAAAAAATCCTTATCTATGGAGCTTCTGGAGCAGTAGGTACTTCTGCAGTACAGTATGCTAAGTATATAGGGGCTGAAGTTGCTGGGGTATGTAGTACAAAAAATTTAGAATTGGTAAGATCGCTTGGAGCAGACAGGGTTATTGATTATAAGAAAGATGATTTTAGAAAAAATGGTCAGGTCTACGATATTGTTTTTGACTCAGTAGGTAAGATAACATTTTCAAGTTGTAAAAATTCATTAAAAGAGAAAGGCATTTTTGTTACAACCGTTCTTAATATCCCCATTATTGCTTATAGGCTATGGACCTCAATGTTGAGCAGTAAAAAAGTGAAATGTGGTATAACATTCGGCAGCGTTGAAGATATGATTGTTCTAAAAGATCTCATTGTGCAAGAAAAAATTACGGCAGTGATTGATAAACTCTATCCACTCGAAAAGGTCCCTGAGGCATTTCGGTATGTGGAAAAAGGTCATAAAGTTGGAAATGTAGTAATAAGTTTAGAGCAAAACTAAGTGGTTCCAGGGTGAGGTGTCAGTATATACGTCCCCTGACACCTCCGTCGAAAAATAAATCAAACTGCTTCTTGCTTATTTCAGAAATATTATAGTTTTCGATTATATCATCACAATCTGCATCGAAATAATCACTCGTTTTTATTTTATTCATCTCTGATATAAGTTTTTCTATTGTTTTCATAAATTTACCTTGTCTCCGTTCATTTTTGTAATCTATTATTTTATGTATCTTCTGGAATCTCGTGTCTTTCTTTATAATCTTAATATACCTTCATAATCTAATGTCAATTTCTTTCCTTTGCATTTACTCAAGTATAATTTTAGTTTTAAATCCTTTAAAAAAGCAACAGACTACCCATATACCTTATATTTTCTTAACCATCATATAATCATCATAACCCTTTGGACAATTGTTAATAATCATCTTCACTTTATAGCCTCTCTTTTCATAGAAGTCTTTCGCTTGAAATGTGCATGTGCCTAAATAGAAATGCTTATAGCCTTTCTCTTTAGCTTCATCTTCAATGAGATCCATTAGTTTTGTAGCAATATCATTACCTCTATAGGCTTCATCCACCCACAAAATAGATACATACAAGTAATCTTGAATCAGATAGCCATACACACCACCAACAACTTTTTCCTGATCAAGTGAGACATATTCAATTTCAGTTTTTGCTTCATCAATCTTAAGCTTTTCATTATACTCCTTCACTTGTTCATCTACAATCTTGGTATAAATTTCATGTTTTTCTTTCATTACTTCAAGCTCATATCTATGATTAACTGGTATAACGGTCATCTTTTTATTAAGCATTATGTGCGATTCATAACCAATTGGCTTGTCTATTAGTACGCCAAGCACTTCAAAGCCTGCCAACTTAAAATCTTCAATACGATCTCCAATATAAGATTCAACAATTATACCTTCTGTTTTTCCTTTATAAATTCTATAAAGTTCATTCATCATCGTTATCAATACTTCTTGATTTTGGTAGAATAGTATTTCTATGTATACCCAATTCCACCCAAGTTCTGTGTGACAACCACCCACTAATTTATCATCATCAAGAACATAAACGTTGACGGTCTCAGAAAGTGTATCGCCTGTAAAAGTTTTATTGTATCTCATCAATCCTTTAAGTACATCTTGTTTATATTCTAATTGATTATCCCTTATATAGTTAATATTCATAACCGCTTTTCCTCCTTATCAAATTCATTCATCTGAAGATTGAGCATTTTAAGTTTCCAACGGGGAACTCAATAACTATTATAGTCTAATCCTCCTGTTATGACTAAATCTTTCTACATACAAAGATTTAATCAAAGGATAGTTAGATTATAACAAAAAGTCCCTATTTAATAATTCTTTATAATCAATTTTTTACATTCATAACAATTAACACCTCTTCAAATCTTCACATAATTGCCTAAATGTTTCATACGAAGTCTCAATTTTTTCAGCTTCAGCACCATTTCTTATTATTTATAATAATCTTTCAGAACATTGGCTAGGCTTTTTCTCAAATTTTTCAATATATCGAAGAGACCTCTTCCTACTTGGAAAATACGTTTCGTTCAGTGCAAATAATACCATCAAGAAATGATCTATGGCTAAATCTAATGCAAAATGGTAAAAGAGAACATCTTTCCCATACACAGCTCTTTCTAAATCCTCAACATCATCAAGGGCATTCATATTATGTGATATGATTTTGTCCTTAAGTATTTTAGGATACGTCTCTAGGGTACTTTTTAACTGTTCAATGAAACCGTCTGAATCATAAAGCGCAGTTAGATTCTTAAACATTGCCAATCGTCCAATAGGATAATAATAATTATCCACTTTTCCCAGATATTTTCCGCTCAATATTTCTTGTGCATTTTTTTCTACATCATTTTTATTAAAATACATCATCCATGTGTCAATACCTTTAATAGTACAGTAGTCAGATATCCCCCATTCATCACTACAAAAAATACTACTCTTTACATCTCTAATACTATCCCCTAATTCTTTAATACTATTATATCGCACTCGCTCACTTGGGATTCCATCACAGTAAATAAAAATGTCAAAATCACCTTTCTCAGGTTTAGGAAATGGCTCTAGTTTTCCACTAATTCCAATTACTTTCACTGATTTTATATGCGATAATTGTTTTATAAGTTTATCAAATGTTTCTTTAATTCTTACCTCCATAAATATCTCTCCCAATTATTACAGACAAAAGTACAAGGTCTTGTCTGCTATGCTTTTTCAACTTTATACTTGATCCAGATAAATTCCTGTTTTACTTTTTTCGTGCTTGCCTTGCCATATTATACCACATTTGCAAGGCTGTATCATATTTTTTGCCACCAGACAAGTGCCTTCGACTCTCTCCCCTTGCTCAATATGAATAGTGTCTTATAATGGGATGTAGTAACAAGTAGCCCTACAAGTCTATATTTATAATTAGATTTTCTGTTAAAAAATTACAATATCCATAAGAATATAATAGGTGGACTAATTATGTTTGGCTGATCTGAATAATTTTAACAAAATCTCTATATTTGCATATCATGGTATTGAAGCCTTATAAAACAAATAAACTAGTTTAAAAAGAAAGGAGTCGATAACCAGAATGCCTATTTATTATTATCGTCCAAGACCGTGGATAGGCCCGTATCCTCCACCATATCCTCCTCCTCATCACAGACCGTATCCACCACCATTTCCTCCACCTTATCCTCCTCCTCATCACAGACCGTATCCTCCACCATTTCCTCCACCGTATCCTCCACCTCGCCGCAGACCTTATCCACCACCGTATCCTCCTCATCGCAGGCCATATCCTAGACCATATCCATATCGAGAATCAGATTAAAGAACTTGGTAGCATCAATTCAATAATTAGCCCTCACATAATTAGCTGAGGGCTTAATACTTTCCTTAAATAGCACTTATGTACTCAGGCTGCTGGCAAACCCGAATTTCTTCGTTGTTGCTTCAACCAAGAACCCTTACGTATGCATGTATACACTGCGGTCTCTTGCTTTCGACACGCCTTGAACTTCAGATTTCTCAACAAGATGAGTGCTTATGTGCTATTTTATTTTTGTTTAAATATATAATTGGCAATTCACAGTTTATAAATGTTATTAGAATATCGGATAATTCAAATTTTACAAACATAGAACTAACCCGTGCTAACTTTGGAACTGATATTGTCATCTCTCCATCATTGGATTTCGTCTATATAACTTCTAATCAAGTCTTTGAATCATTTGGTGCTCTGAATGTCATTGATGTGGCAAGTAATAAGGTTATTAAGCAATTGAGCCTTGCTGATTCACCTGAGCGATTGGCGATTAATACTGGTGGGAGTAGAATGTATGTGTCCAACTCGAATCCTGATATCGTAGAAGTTATCCAAACCTCTGATAATACACTTCTAACCTCTGTAAATGCAGGTGGAAATGGTGCTCTAGCAATAGCGGTTACACCTTAATGATGCTAGAAGGTGACTGTTCAGTATAAACTATCACCTTCTAACATTAATCTTAAAAAATCACTGCTCCACATAGGAATTATTCTTCTAATTCAATTTCACTTAAACAGAATTCATTTGCAATTGTATAATACTCTTCTCCATCTTTGAAGTATAAGTAATGGGATTTCAAGCAATTTTCCTCTTCATCGGGTATTGGATTATCTTCAATTAGGGTTAATCCTTTTCCTGTTTGCTCTTCTTTAATCCTATCTATGGCTAAATCAATATTTTCAAAGTAACGAGTCTTGGATTCATCAAGCACTATCAACTTCTCTACAACGGATATTTTAAAATCATCACGAATTTTTTCTTTCAATTTTAACCCACTATAATCAACTAAGCATATTTTCATAGTATTTACTCCTCCCATTGTAAAATGATTGTCTTACTTTCTCATTATATTCCTCGCAACCTAGTGATAATAGATTAGTAATTTTCTTATCATTGCTATATTATTCTTTTCATCTTCTCTATTCAAAAAGCAAATTGCTTACCTTTCGAAGTCTACCATTACTAGGCGTCTTTCGTAACTCATGAAAAATCAACTACCCTTTAATATGCAATCCCTGTTATTCGTAAATCAAATCTATTTTCACCTTTATCAAAGCAAATCATAATATCATCCTGCATATTCATATTTTTCTCTCATTTCATTTTTGGGCTTTTTTACTTAATGCCCATGCAAGTCTGTTGTCTTTTTTAAATTTTGCTCTTCTTGGATTACCTTCTGCTCTGTATATATTTAGTTTTTCTAGTTCGTAGGATACAGACCAAAGTGTATCAAAACTCATTTTTGTATCATACTGACATAGAAATCCTTTCTTACCTGAAGCAATATCTATACCCAATGCACGATCAAAATACTCAGCCTCACTAAGATTTTTTATTACTGTCTCATAACGATCCTTTGTTCGATACCAATTTTCTTCAGGTCTATTATCATAGTTCGTCATATCCTTATCATTAAAATGATTTGTTGCAACGATGAAATTTTCGCCGTCGGCAGGTCTTCTCACCACCATTTTTTCTGGGCACATCTCTACTACAGCTAGTTCACCAGAGGGGTCAGCTAAGACAATACACTGGGAAGTAAGTGTTGGAATCTTATTCAATAAATCTATTGCTTCTTGAATATCCTTGCATTTCTCAAGAATCATACGCACAATCATCAAAAAGTTTAAACCTGGTTGAATTGTCTTCGGCGCAATAAAGGTCATCCCTACAGCAAGTCCATGCTCATTTATTCCATCTTCTTTACCAATTAAACTATCCCCTTGGCCTAAGAAGTAATATCCTTTTTCAGGTCTATATACAGCACTCTCAGTGGTTTTTTTCAATTTGACGAACATATCATGATTCCTTACAAGGTAGACAGAACCATTCTCTCTATAACAAAATGTTGAACAACCCACATCAAATGAGAATGCACCTGCTGTTATTAAAAAAGTCCCAAATTGTAAAGATTCCAATTCAAGACCATCAGCCATACCTTTTATCTCGTCACTAATCTCTGGATAAATTTCCTTACATATCTTTAAGGATTCTCTTCCTAAATCTAATCTCTTTTTATTAAATTTCAATAGAGGTGATAGATTAACACCATTCTTCTTTAACATGTAACCATAATCAAATCCCATATCATAATGCGTCCCCTTAAATCTTGGCTTATACATATTATCAACTCCTTAATAAGTTTATAAGTCAATACTAGCACCCCTACCTATTAAATTCTTGATAATCATTGCTCTTTTTGAATGGGGATCAATATAAACATCTCACCGGTCTGATCTGTGATGGAAAAATCTTTACTGTAAATCTCAATGACATAACCATTAGCAAATCTATACCCTGACTCTTTTAGCCATACAAAATATATGTAGCTATATATTTTATAGATATAGCTAAAATCACCTTTCAAGCTAAAAATCGCATATAAACCTTCATCAATCTCCAAAATTTCAAAACTATTTTTTTTTACATTAATACACTCTTTCGGAAATCCTACAAATAGATTATAACTATGTTGATCCTCAAGAGTTCTAATATCTTGGTCCGTCTCTAACCAGATTGTATACGCATAGTCTCCACTCACTCTGATATCACTCTTTGTACAATCAATGAAAAAATTTTTCCAAATCTTATCCAGCTGAATCTCTTTTAGATTTGTAGCGGCCCTTCTCCCCATTAGTGATAATTTTTCGCATATTTTAATAGTTGGCATAAGCTCCAATCTACTCTGAGCAAATTCCAAAAAATCTCGATCAATTCTGTTTATTTTTAAAAGAGGATTCTCTTTGCTACTCGCACGGTATCGACTTGGTGATAGAGAGAAATAATTTTTGAAAGCTCTTGTAAATGCTTCATGACTCTCATACTGACAATCATATGCCACATCAATTATTTTATCATCTGTTTGACGTAATCGATCAGCGATTATAGTAAACCTTCGTTTTTTAATATAATTTCCTATCGTTTCATGAGTTCCTGCTAAAAAAATTCTATGGAAATGATATTTAGAGATTTTAACATGGCGGAAGACATTCTCATATAAGCACTCATCAAAAATATGATCTTCAATATAATCAATTGCTTTAAGTATAACGTTGATATAATTCATATTGTCCTCCTAGAGTAATTATATATTTGCAATTCATACATAACCAACTATACTAACTATGCAAATTCCGTAAAATTTCCTTAACTGATTTTATCAATATTTGGATGAATTTTCTAAATAGGAAAAGAAAGAACTACTTTAGTAGCTCTTAGGATAAGCAAAAGGACGGAATTATAGCTTCTACCCCAGCTATAACTTCCAAATAATATTTACCGATATCCCTGCACGTTACCTGCCAAAACATATCCACCGACTGTACTGCTCCGTCACTTGTCCCATTTACATCTCTGCTTTACTTACTTTTCGAAGCCTGCCCTTAATTGGTGTCTTTTGTAAGACCTGAAAAACCAACTCACCTTTATTGTTTAATATTTCTACAAAGGTAGATACATCAAGTACATTGATGATTCCTATATCTGCTGCTGTCATACTTTCAATATTGCAGAGTGTACCTACGATATCTACTGGTCTCATCTTTGTTTTCTTGCCTGCATTGATATGTAATTTCATAATTTCTTTGCTTAATTGAGCGCCTTTTACTTCTTTAATCTCAGGAGTAGTATTTATTTTTTCAATAAATTCCTGTCTTGAATTATTTACAGTTTCTTGATTTGGTCTTTCTTTCAAAGAAATTTCTTTACCAATATATTGATGTATATCCTCTAAAAACTTACTTTCCTTTTGTGTTGCAAATGTAATGGCTCGCCCCTGTCTACTTATACGTCCAGTTCTTCCAATCCTATGCACATAGCTTTCGCTATCTTCTGGTATATCATAATTGATTACAAGTGAAATGTTATCTACATCTATTCCTCTAGCTGCAACATCTGTAGCTATCAAATATCTAAAATAACCTTGCCTGAAGTCATTCATTACTCTTAGGCGATTACGTTGTTCCATTCCACCATGAATCTTCTCACAACTATACTTCAAATTTGCCAGACCATCATGAACCTCTTCAACCTTTTGCCTTGTATTGCAAAATATCATACAACTATCTGGGTTTTCTACTATTATAATATCTTTTAAAAGTTTCATCTTTTCTCTTTGATCTACAGTATATCTTTCTTGACATATCCTGTCTGCTGCTGAACTTTGCTCTTCTATTTCAATAAATGTAGGCTCTTTCATGTATTTGTTACATAAAACTTCTATATCGCTTGGCATTGTAGCTGATAGTAACATGGTCACACGTTCTTTTGACAAACTAGTTATTATGGTCTCTACTTGCTCCATAAATCCCATATTAAGCATCTCATCCGCTTCATCTATCACAAGATATTTTATTTTTGATGTATCAAATGTTCCTCTTTCCATATGATCTATAATACGACCTGGTGTACCCACCGCCACATGTGTTTTTTGTTTCAGTTCCTTTTCTTGCTTATAGAAAGGAGACTTTCCGTAAATTGCAGATACTTTAATCCTTTTAAACCTACCTATATTAAAAATATCTTCTTTGACCTGTATGGCCAGTTCTCTTGTTGGTGTAAGGACTAATGCTTGAGGTTTATTTTCATCCCAGTCTACTAATTCACAAATAGGAATGGCAAATGCTGCAGTCTTTCCACTTCCAGTTTGAGACTTTACTATGATATCCTTTTGATCTAATACAACAGGTATAACCTGTTCTTGAACTTTTGTAGGGCTTTTGAAATTTAACATGCTGATTGCTTTTAATAAATCACTTCCTAATGGGTAATCATTAAAATTAGCTTTTGTCATCTAATCATCTCTTTCTTTAATATTTCTATTGCAATTATTGTTAGCAATATATATTTTATTATGTTTCTACATTCAACACTACATCAATTTTCTGTGTATGGGAGCCTATGAATATCATACTTCAAATTTGATAACAATAAAAGCCATCCCCATGTAATAAGAAGTTTTGCTATGTTGTTTCACTCATATCTCAAACTTCAATGAAAAATATGACAACAAATACAATACTATCTCTGAATACTGTACATCTATATAATGAATAGTAAAAAATGACTGAAAACTTTAGGCTAGGTTTTTAGTCATTTTTAGTATTCACTATATGAATCTTTCATTACTATTTCAAGGATTTTTGCCTCATTCTCAACTGGATTCTTGCATATCATATTATATAGTAATTCCTACTTCTATCCCTAGCTTTCTAATATGTCTTTCCATTTTCTTAATCCCACTTTATCATTACTGACATCCTTGATCATAATAGAATTTCCAAATTCCTTTAACTTCTCCTTAACTTCTGTTGCCATTTTTATTGCTTCATTATTTCGTAAGGTCGAAGTTCCTCTAATTTGCTCATATAAAGATGCATTATTAATCACAACTGTTATTTCTTCCCCGTTAAACTCTTCTAATCTATTTAGAAGTTCAAGTAAAGCCACATGCTCTACTATGAATGGTTTTTTATATTCCTTGAAAAATGTCTCTTTAAATAAAAGCTGCTGATTTTTAAAAACATGAAACCTAATTTCAATATCCTCTCCTTCATAGTGGGTTGTAATTCCCAGTAGATAGGCTGTAACCATTATTTTTCCTCCCTTTAATTATTTATTCCCATTTATTTCATATGTTTTCCAAGTATATATAATACATCTCACACTATTACATATCTTATTTATCTTTCCTTACAAGTAATGAACAGCACTCCACATGAGTTGTCCATGGAAACATATCTACCGGTTGTACTTCTTCTACAGAGTACCCGCCTTCAGTTAAGATCTTTAGATCTCTCGCTAGAGTAGAAGGTTTGCATGATATGTATACCACTGTCTTTGGAGCCATCTTGATAATAGTATCTAGAACTATTTGCTCACACCCTTTTCTAGGTGGATCTATAACAACTACATCAGCAGTTATTCCTTCTTCATTAAGCTTTGGCATCACTACCTCTGCTTCACCTAGACAGAATTCTATATTTGTAATTCCATTTGAAGTAGCATTTTTATCTGCATCCATTACAGCTGATTCTACACTTTCAATACCATATACTGTCTTTGCATTTTGCGCTAAGAAAAGTGTTATAGTACCTGCACCACAATACACATCGAATACAGTTTCATCTCCTGTAAGTCCTGTATACTCAATAGCCTTCTTATAAAGCTTCTCTGTTTGTATAGGATTCACTTGGAAGAATGAACGTGGTGATATTTCAAACTCAAAATCTCCAATTTTATCAGTAATGGTTTCGCTACCATAGATAAAATAACTACCCTTTGCTAAGCCAGTATTGATAGGTGATTTGTTTACATTTATAACTATACTCTTAATCTTATCTACCTTTGAAGTAAGTGCTTCAACTAGTGCCTCTTCCCAGTGGAAATGCTTTCCATTTGTCACGATAATAACCATAACTTCACCATTAGCACTGGAGTTTCTAATCATTACTTTTCTAATAACACCCTTTTTAGTCTGAGTATTATACATTCTTATTTCATTTTCCTTAATAAACTCTCTTATAGTCTGAATGATAACGTCATTTACCTCATTTTGAAGAAGGCATGTATTTACATTTACAATATTGTGTGTCTTCTTTTTATAAAAACCTATAATAGGCATCATAGCATTATCAGTTATCCCATCCTTAGCAACGGGATATAGCACTTTATTTCTATATCTATTAGGGTTATCCATACCGATAATGTTTTTCACATTAACATCAGTTAGACCTCCTATTCTTGCTATAGCATCCTTTACTTGCTTCTCTTTTAGGTTTAGCGTCGTTTCGTAGTTCATCTCTCTAAGCTGACAGCCTCCACAGTTTTTACTATACTTACAATCTGATTCTATTCTATGTTTAGAAGGTTGTATAATTTCAACTGTTTCTCCTAGTGCAAAACGTTTCTTTACCTTATTAACCTGAACTTTTACAATATCACCTACGATAGCACCCTCAGCAAAAATGGTTAGACCTTCGTATCTACCTATTCCTTCACCTGAATCACCCATATCTATTATCTCAACTTCTATAATGTCATTCCTTTTAACTAATTCCATTGTATTTTCCTCCATTTCTTATTCTTAACGATTAATTGTATCATAAAATTAAATCATTACCAGATTTTTTTTTGCATAAGTCCAGTAGTTAGTGATTTCAACAATTATGTAGAGTTCATGAAAAATTCTGTATGTCATTGTTTGGTTATGTACGTAAAATCCGTCGGTTAACAATATTATTAGCTTTAAATTAATACAATTTTATTTAAAAACATCCCTTTAAATCTTCATTTAAAGATTTAATGTGATACTTCTATAATTATTTGTTTATAGTTTTTCCATGACTAAATAAGCATATTCTTTATATCTTTATTTCCACTTTGTAGCAGCCTTTTCTCACGATTTATTTTAGTTATTTCTTAATTTTTCTCCCTTTACTTCAACACTATATTAGTTATGCAATTTTTTAAAAAACAGTTGACTAGTTTTGTCTATATTTAGCTAGATTTTCTGAATTTTAAAAAACTACTTTAGTAGCCCATCTCCTTAGTCAAATTCAATTTTATCAAAGTATGCACACAGAAGGTGTCAGCATATACCTCCTGATACCTTTTGGAATTTATATCTTTAAATGTAATTTATTATTTTTTTCTATAGTTACGGTTTTAGCATTAAAAATTACTATTGTACTTTGAAGGAATTAATTAATATACTTTATGCGAATAAAGAAATTTGAGGAGGTTATATGAATGAATAGCAACAAGTCTACATATGCACTAATCTTTGCTTCTATGGGTATTGTAATTAATATTGTTTTTGGTACTGTGGTATCAATGCTAAAAATCCCTCTTTTGTTTTTAGATACTATTGGAACCATATTTGTAGCAGTGGTTTTAGGACCTTTTTATGGTGCTGTCTCAGGAGGTCTAACAAATATTATACAAGGTATGATTACAAATCCTAAATCCATCCCCTTTGCTTTAGTTAATATTGCAATTGGACTTATCGTTGGATTCGTTGCAAAGAAATATAAATTTGATTTCAAAATTTCTGTAATAACCGGATTAGTTCTTTCTGTTGTGGCTCCACTTATAGGTACACCTATAGCTGTATGGGTATTCGGTGGGTTAACAGGTGATGGAACAGACATAATATTCACTTGGTTAGTTCAGTCGGGTCAAAAAATCTTTACTGCGGCTTTCTTTCCTAGGATTGCTGGGAACTTTATAGACAAGATCGCTAGCTGTATTTTAGTCGCATTTTTAATCCGGCGTATGCCAAAGAATCTGTTAAGTAACTTTAAAGATACAGAGGATTGTGATGAATGCAAGTCAGATATAGAGGGTACTTTAGATGCTCAGGAATAAAAAAATAATTATATTATCTCACTGTATCTTAAATCAAAATAGCGTTGTTAAACCTCTAGCAAGGTCTAAAGGGGCTTATAGTGCTGTTCTTAAACTAATATTAGATAATAATATTGGAATTGTTCAGCTACCTTGCCCCGAACTCTTATTCCTAGGTGCTACTAGGCCTCCAATGTCAAAAAAACAATACAATACCACTGAATACAGAGCTTTTTGTAACAGCCTTTTACAAACTGCAATGTTTCAAATAAAGGAATACCTAAGTAATAATTATACTATTATTGGAATCATCGGCATAGAGGAGAGTCCTACTTGTGGAATAAGAAATAACCCAGGAATATTAATGGAAGAGTTTCTATCTTTACTAAAGGATGAAAAAATCGAACTCCCAACATTTCAAATCCCTACAGGTTATTTAGAGGGGAAAAATAATCAAAGTTTTTTGAGTTTATTAGAAGGGTTTGTTTATAATACTTAAGAAACTGAAAGGTGACGGTAGATGTTGAACAGCCATCCTGTCACCTTGTTCTCTTGCTGGTTATTCTTCGTCTTTAAGATCAATAATTAATTTTTTACACTCGTAACATCTAAGCGCTTCTACTTTTTTACCATTCAGTCCTGCATCAATAACAACTTCGCCGGTCATGAACAGAAAATCTATAATTTTGTTGGTTTTGTCTTCTGCGTTTTGCCACGTTATATTTCTCCCTGTCCTTATACTTCCATAAATCATATCATTATTACAAAACGGGCATTTCATATTTATTCACCTCGTTTTGCATATTATCATTTTTTCAATGAGTTGAAACTATGAAATAGAATATACCTCATATTCTTTGTCAAGATGATATCCTAATTTTTCTGCAAGGGCTAAAGATCTTAAATCTACCGCATCCCAAACAGGATATATATTTTTTTCCAGACATTCTAGAATTAGCTTCGAGGCACAGGCCAGTGCTAATCCTTTTTGTCTATATTCTTTTTTAGTTCCGATAGTAATATCAATAAAACCTTCACAACAACTGTATGAGGATGCTCCTGAAATTATCTCTTCATTGTGTACTATTACATATCCCATTCCATACTTTAAGAATTCCTCTAAAGACGAGAAATTTGAGCAGCAGTCTGCCATGAACTTATCATCTAATACTTTATAGTAAATGGGTTCATCAATCCTTTGTATTTTAAATTCTTGCTCAACGGCAGAGATGAAACCATTGAGAATATTTTTTTGAAATACATCTGATTCCCTTTTTATAGAATACCGACTAAATCTTTTAAAACTATTGGGATAATACTTTTCAAGAATTGAAACCCAAGAGATATCATCAGCCACAATGATTTTCCTTTTACATTTCTCAAGTAACTCCTTTATTTTAATTTCATCCTTCTTATCTTTAATACAACCAAGTAAGTAGCAGAAATCAGCAACCACAACTATTGCAATTGTAGGCTCTTCCTTACTATTAACCCACCCTTTTCCCATTTTTCCTTCAATACATGACCAAAGGACAACACTCTTTTTTCCTTCGCACAGAGGGCGAATGTAGTGTATTTCTTTACTTAATAACTCTACCATGTTAGAACCCCCTTAAAAAATCTTGTACTCAATTTTGTTCCTTAGGTATATTAAAATTGCAATTAGCCCACTTTTTCAATTTTTTAATAGTAGGTTTTACAGGAGGACTTATGTTTTTGGGCAACTCACTAATATTAAAAAAGCTCCTATCTTTACTTTCTTCATTAATCTTCATATCACCGTAATATTCATCAGTCTTGTAAACCACATCAATAATATATACTTCATCACCATTTGGATATACGTAATGTAAGTCTTCACCTGAAAAGACTCCGAACAACTCTAAATTCTCCACTTTTAATCCTGTCTCTTCATATACTTCTCTCTTTGCAGCTTCTTCCAATTCTTCTCCTAACTCAACCGCACCGCCAGGAAAACACCAACAGTCATTGTCACTTCTATGTAGCATTAATACTCTACCTAAAGTATCAAAAATAATAACACCAGCACCACATAATAACATCGGTCTATGACCAATAATTTCTCTCATCTCTTTTATGTAATCAGCCATTCTACTTATCATCCTCTCACACATATCATCTAGACGTGTCTAACGTAATTTCGTTATAAGTTATCTATTTACAATTTGTAGTCACCTATATTAATTATGCAAATTTTATATTATTCCTTTAACTAGTTTTGTCGATTTCTAATTATATTGTTGAGTAAAATGGTGGAGTTAGAATTGATATGGGTTAAATTGCTTATATCATTGATAAATTCCAGTTATTGCCACAACCTGTAAAACCATTCCTACTAAACTAGACAATAGCTTTTTTATTGATTTTCTTATGAACACATGTCCATCTTTATTGAATTTTATGGTATATTTTATTAGAATAGCTATAGATTGTTTATTTATCATTAGCAAAATGTTATATAGTCATTTTATTTTAATGGGGTGATTTGGTGGAAATAATTGAAACTGAAGTTATACATATAGTAAATGCCTATGAGAATAACTTGCAAAATGTATCGGTGAAGATTCCAAAAAGGCAAATAACCGTCTTTACAGGTGTTTCGGGCTCTGGGAAATCATCTCTATGTATTGATACAATAGCTGCTGAATCAAGGAGGGAGCTTAATGAGACCTTTCCAAGCTTCGTTCAGCAATATCTACCTAAATACGGGAGGCCTGATGTTGAAAGAATTGAAAACCTCCCTATTGCTATAGTTTTAGATCAAAAAAAGCCAACAGCTAATTCTCGTTCTACTGTAGGTACATATACGGACATTTATTCCCTTTTAAGACTTCTGTTCTCAAGAGTGGGCGAGCCATTTGTTGGATATTCCGACAGCTTTTCTTTCAATCACCCCTCCGGAAAATGTCTGCGCTGCGATGGATTAGGGGTTGTAACAGATCTAAACATCCATAAACTTGTGGATTTTGATAAATCATTAAACGATGAAGGTGTTATAAGTTTTCCTGCTTTTACAACAGGTGCATGGCGTTGGAAAAGATATGCTTACAGCGGTCTATTTGACCTCGATAAAAAAATCAATGACTATTCTAAAGAAGAACTTAATTTGTTCCTTTATTCGCCTCAGATAAAGCTAAAAAAACCGCCAACTCAATGGCCAAAATCTGCTAAGTTTGAGGGCATATACCCAAGAATGTACAGAAGCATCATACACAAAAAAGAAGGAAAGAGACATCAAAAAATATTGGATAAAATGATAACAACATCTATTTGCCCAGAGTGTAACGGTTCAAGGGTAAACGAGAAAATAAGGAGCTGTAGAATAAATAATAAGAACATAGCCGATGTTACGGATATGCATATACTCGAAGCAATAAAGTTTATTGAAACCATTAACCACCATTTAGCACATGATTTAAAAAGAGAGCTCATAAAGCGTCTTACAGCATTGATGGAAATAGGTCTTGGCTACCTCTCCCTAAACAGAAGCATTGGAACCCTATCAGGAGGTGAAGCTCAAAGGATAAAAATTGCCAAATATATAAACTCGGCCTTAACTGATGTAGTTTATGTCCTTGATGAGCCTAGCTCCGGTCTCCATCCCCACGACATAAAACTTTTAAAAAAATCTCTGCTTAAGCTGAGAAATAACGGAAACACGATTTTGATTGTTGAGCACCACAAAGAAATCATAAAAATGGCAGATTTTATCATTGATATGGGACCAAAGTCAGGGTCTAATGGAGGAGCAATAATTTTTACAGGTTCCTACGAGGAGCTTATAGGTTCCGATAATCTTACTGGCAAATCATTAAGACATAGGAAATCCTTTAAAACAAACCTTAGAAAACCTACTGAATGGTTCTCAATTGGTAATGCTAATTATCACAACTTAAAAGATATTTCCTTGGAGCTTCCCTTAGGGGTTTTAACAGTTATCGCAGGCGTGGCAGGTTCAGGAAAAAGTTCTCTGATGGATTTTTTTCAAAGTGTTTATCATGAAGAGATAATTTCAATCCATCAAAAAAATATTGGAAAAAGCTCTCGATCAACACCTGCAACATACCTAGATATTTCTGATCCTATAAGACAACTTTTTTCAAAGTCAAACAAAGTAAGCCCTACATTATTTAGTTTCAACTCAAAGGGAGGCTGTCCCGCATGTGGTGGTAAAGGAATTATCATTTCCGATATGTCCTTTATGGATTCGATTGAAACAGTGTGTGATGTTTGCCATGGAAATCGCTTCTCTAGGGAAGTGCTTAAATATACTTATCATGATAAAAACATCGCAGAGGTAATGAATCTTACTGTTGACGATGCTATTGAATTTTTCAAAGGGGAAGATTTTACTGAGAAACTACATTCTCTTGAAAAGGTAGGCCTTGGCTACCTTCATCTTAATCAATCAATTACGACTTTATCAGGAGGTGAACTCCAAAGAGTTAAGCTCGCAAGTCAGCTTAATCAAATAGGAGCTGTCTTTATACTTGATGAGCCAACTGATGGGCTCCATCTCAACGATGTAAAAAAACTCATGAAGCTTTTTAACCAGCTGGTGGATGAGGGAAATAGCCTTTTTCTTATTTCACACAACATTAATGTAATGAAAGATGCTGATTATATTATAGAACTTGGCCCTAGTGGCGGAATGTCTGGCGGAAGTGTACTTTTTTCAGGAACACCTGAAGAAATGCTAAATTCAAAAGCGTCAATAACATGCCCTTATTTAATCGACAGCTTGCCAGATATGTTAAAGTCATAAGATAAGCTTTTATAATTTTCTAATTATTACAGCTATATAAGTTACGAAAAATCTATTACATTGTGAAGATGTTTATCGTGTTATATATAGATACAGCTTTCCTACTGTCTCACAATGCTTATATGACTTGGATTTTGTTCAGTCTAAGACAATCTGGTATAATTTCATAGATCTGTACTAGCTTGTCTTAGTGTAAGTATTTCTATATTTGCCTATCTTTTGACGAAGTTCCAAGCTGATATAAATTCATCAATATCTGCTCTAAGCTAGTGCTCCTCTGGTGACATAAATCTTGTGGAACCCCACATTCTACCCATTGTATTTGTAACAGGCTTCTTTTCATAGAAATCAATATCTCAAATAGTAGTTTTGTGCATATCAAAGTCATATATAACACTACCATCATAAAAGTCGATAGCTATATAATCGGAATCATTAGTAGCTCCATATCCTTTGTCAAATTCAGTTTTAATAAAGTATCCTAATAAAAAGATGTTAGCATAATCCCAGAACACCAATAATTTAAATGTCACTAACTTAATTCTAATTTATACATATTTCATATTGCAAAACGTTCTTCCCTGACTCATCATCAACAAATGACTTCTTATATTTCCCATTGAACTTTTCAATAAGTCGTATAGAACCAATGTTATCTTCGTCGCAGGTTACTAACACTTCTTCTAGTCGAAAATACACTTTTGGATAGAAAAAAGGAGCTACTTTAGTAACCCCTATCCTTAGTCAAACTCAGTTTTAGAATAGAATGGTGCAGGCACCACTCAATTAGTGGGCAGTTTCCTTTTTCAGTCTCCACATTGCCAGCGCAAAGCTTACACAGCACATCACTGCAAATAGCGCAATAACAGGCAGTATATCCCCAAACAATATTGTCTCTCCAAATATCAATCTTCTGAGTGCGTTAATAATATGTGTAAATGGATTGAGTATCACGGCTATCTTCAATCCTCCAGACAAACTTCCGAGAGGGTAAAGGGCAGTGCTCAAAAAAAAGATAGGCAGTACAATGGCATTCATTATTGTCTCATATATCACTTCATTTGGCAGGAATAGACTAATTGAATAGGCGAGGCCTGACATAAAAAAGGCTGTCATAAAGATCAGCAATATCATGAGGACGATTCCAGCAATACCCGACGCCACTTCATATTTCTCCACAGAATATTTAGCATACTCATTCCTCCCCTTTATTTTCTTCTGAACCCGTTAATGTCAAGAAGACATCTTCCAAATTTCGATTGCGTCAAACTCCACATGATGATCCAAAAGCTACTTATTCACAGCTGTAAAAGCTATTCTGCTGTCATCCACGCCTACAAAAATAGAATTATCCCGAACATTGGTAAACTTAATGAGCTCCATGTTATCAAGTCCATCTTTGTATTTTTTTGCTTCCTCGGTACTAGAAAATGCGATGTGAAGCATGTTCTGTCTAGTGTAACTTCGTAAGCTCCCGGGTGTTACTTGGACTAATTCCTTCCCATCTTTCATGACACAAATGGTGTCGCTCAGCTGGTCGGCTTCTTCAAGATAATGGGTTGTAAGGAAAATAGTCGTCCCATATTCAGCTCGGATTTTTAGCAGAATTTTCCACATGGCTTTCCGGGACGGTGCATCCATACCAACTGTAGGCTCATCTAAAAACAAAATTTTAGGAATTGATACCATATTCATGGCGATATCCAGCCTGCGCTTCACCCCGCCAGAGTAGGATGCAGTGGGGTACTTAAGATACCGGGAAAGCTCAAGATTGTCAATCAAAGAGTTTATCTTTTTTTGCAACTTGTGCATCCACTTTGTACAGCCTGCTTTGAAACATCATATTTTCCATAAGCGAAAGGTGAATCTGCTGAGCAACACAAGCAATCTGTGTGCTTACCCAGGCGGGCTCCTTATATAAATCTTTTCCTAGCATAGTTACCTTCCCATAGGTGGGTTTGCAATAGGTTGTCAGAATGTTAATCAGAGAAGATTTCCCCGCGCCGTTCGGTCCCAACAAAGAGAAAATTTCCCCGTTGTTTACTTTAAGGCTTAAATCATCCAAGGCTCTGATACCATTCTTGTACTGTTTAACCAGTTTGTCAATTTCAATTGCCAGCATTCATCTACCCATCTTTCAACGGGAACATGATTTCCGTAATACCTAGATTCTACGTCAAACAATCAAAAACCCACCTAACAATCTGAAAATATAAGCATTTCCATCAGATTTAGTTTTCACCCAATGGGTGAAAGAAAATAATGGTTAAAGTTATTGAATTTTATTCTATTTTGACCACAATATGTTAAAATAGTATTAGACAAAATAATGAAAAGGAGCCGTTATTATGATTAATAAAATTGATTTTAAGGCTAAAAATCTCACTTCAAACGCAGGTATATTCTTATTATTTGAGCATACAAAAAATGAAGGAATTTTCGAGCTCATCGAAAGCGATCTTGTGTTTGATAATCACTCTACAAATAAAATCAAAATGAATCATATAAAAACGATGCTCTGTGGTCATTTTATTGGGATCGATAAACTACAACGATTAAAGTTACTTCAAAACGATCCATTAATTAACGAATTTGATATTCGGGTAAAAGAACCGGAAACCGTATCTAGATTTTTAGGGAATTTCAGCTTTAAAACAACACAAATGTTTAGGGATATAAATTTTAAAGTATTCAAAAATATACTTTCAAAAAGTGCTGTAAAATCAATTACCATTGATATTGATAGTAGTGTCATTAATGTAGAAGGTCACCAAGAAGGTGCTAGCAAGGGATACAATCCTAAAAAACTAGGCAATCGTTGTTACAATATCCAATTTGCTTTCTGTGATGAATTAAAGGCATACATCACTGGATTTATGAGAAGTGGCAATGCCTATACGGCAAATGGTGCTGCTGAAATGATAAAAGAAATTGTGACCAATATCAAAACGGATGATTTAGAAATCATGTTCAGAATGGACAGTGGGTATTTTGATGAAGAAATTATTGAAACCATTGAATCAATGGAGTGCAAGTATTTAATTAAGGGGAAAGTGTATCCAACACTTGCTTCACAAGTAACGGATACATCGATTTTATTTGTTAAAGGTGAAGATGATAGGGAAACGACTGAGCTTGTCACGAAACTAAGCAAATGGAATAGAGACAGACGATTTGTCGTAGCTCGAGTATTGAAACCAGAAAAAGACAGAATGCAGATATCTCTCATCGAAGTAGAAGAATATCAATACTTCTTCTTTGCTACCAATACTAAATTACCTTATGAAAAGCGTGGCAACTGTGAGAATTATATAAAGGAAGCTAAGTATGATATGGCAGTAGCCCATCTTCTGTTAAAGTCATTTTGGGTAAATGAGGCTGTATTTCAAATGATGATGCTGACGTATAATCTATTTTTACTGTTCAAATTTGATTTCTTAAGTATTCCAGAATATAGACAGCAAATAAATACATTCCGAATAAAGTATGTTTTTCTTGCTGGAAAAATAGTAAAGACTGCAAGATATGTGATTATAAAGCTTTCAGAAAAATATCCGTATAAGGATGCGTATAAAAAATGTTTACTGTATAATCGAATATAAATGTATTGACTTCAGTATTTGATACGAGGTCTGTTAGTCGTATGAAGTATTCAGAAGTCATAATAATCAGTCATTTTTTTATAGAAAGGAGGTGCTAAAATGGTACAATGTAGAAGACGGTTCCTGAATTCTTCGCAATTTAACCACAAATGAAGGTGATTTTAATTTGACGTAGAATTCTAGTACTAATAATTACTAAAAAATGATATAACATGAGGTAAATATTAACTTCATCTACTAGTTTTGTTGCAAATTAGAAAGGATGATATTTATGAAAAGAGTTTTACCCCTAATTTTAATCTTTATATTGTCATTAAGTATATCAAGTTGCTCAAAGGATATGAGCCCTAAAGATAAAGCAAAAAAAGTTGCAATAAGTTATATGAGTACCTTATATAATATTGAAGATTTTACTGAATTTGCAACTAGTAATATAGCAGCAGAAAAAAGCTTTGAAAAAGAAGAAAGATTAAAACCTTACATCACTCCTGAAATGACTAAGTTATTAAGGGTAAATAGAGATATTATTTCCATCAATTGGACTTCAAGAAATATGCAAAGAAATTTATCTTTAGAAGAAATTGATTTAAAGTCAAATAGTAATACAGAAGATAAAATTTCATTTAATTATACAGCTAAAATTAAATTATTATCTATTAACAAAAAAGAAGAATATCAAAATATAAAGGGACAAATTCAGCTTATAAAAGTAAATGAAGAATGGAAAGTAAGAAGGGATAAACCTTATAATTATTTGACATATTCAATAGATTTTTATAAAACTAAAAATCTTTCTTATATAAAAAACTCCACTAATGATAATGTTTATAATGAATTAAAGCCCTATGTTAATGCAATTTTCTTTACTGTAAACAATACCACAGACAAAGAATTAATATTAAAATTTCCTAGTTCAAAACTTTATCAACTAATACTTTATAAAGATGGAAAAAAAGTTTGGGAATATGGAGATGAAATATCTAATTTCGATGAAAAGTCTATAATTAAAACCTTAGATAAAGGAGAAAGTTTGGTATATTGTATCGATTACCCATTTACAGTTGACTCTGGTGAATACGAGTATGAATTTTATATAGAGGCTGAAGGATGGGAGAATAAAGAACATTTAAGAGGGATAGTTACTTTAAAAAAATAATACTAAAATAATACTATTAGTAATAAACTAACTTGTTAAAGCAACTATTACATTGGGAATGTAAGAAAATCTGTGTTCGAATGAAAATAACAGCTCCTTTCTGGCAATAATTAACAAATAAAACCAGAAAGGAGTTTTGTTATGAGTACAGTACAAAAAAGTATTAAGAATATATAAAGTTCTGTAACAAATGAAAGAAATAGTTGTATATCACTTCATTGAATCTTATAAAATATTATTAAAACTTTTACTTTATCCATTTTTCTAATGCTTTTAGTATATTTGTACCTATATATACATTACTAAAATTTTTTGTATCATTGATAGATTTGTTAAAAGTAAATGTAATATAAAAATTTAACCATTCCCAATCAACCTTAGGTATTTTTTCTGTGTACTCTTTCAATGCTGCTAAATTAATTATTTCTCTTGTATCTCCATATTTAATACTAAAGCATCGATGACATTAGTGGATAATCTTCCGCAACTCCCACTGTCATAGGCCTTATAGGTGAATTTATAAAGCCCGCTCTCATAATAGCCTTAGAACCGAACCTCATTCTTATTTCATCTATTGTATTATCAAGTTTCCTAAGTTTTTCCTTATTCATATCATCGAAGAAAGATGCTTGATAACTTTCATTTTCAACAAGTCCTGATAGCCTGATTCCTAGATGTCGGATAGGGGTAATATATTTATTTGGATTGCCTTTTATCGCTTTAAATACATGCGGGAATTGCTTTGCTGCCCCGGTAACAAGTCCTTTGTAACCCATGATTGCTACCGTAACAGGCTCAATATCTTTGATTTCAATTTCATAATTCATTTATTCTCCTCCTTAATAACCCTGTGTTATTATGCTTTCTTAACTACAATCCTGACTTCGGAATGTCCACCTTTTAATTTTTGGTCGCTGATAGGATAAACTTCTATATCTGGCAATTCAGCATATTCATAGCCAGAAAAGGGAAGCCATTCTGTGAGAAATCGTTTGAATATTGTTTGAATGGAATTTGGAAAGTGTCCATCACATTCAAAGATAACCCATGTAGCTGCTGGTATTTCATATTCAACTAACTTCGCTGGAATAGCTTTATCGGTAGAAGCTGCAATGTAGTAATAGATTTCCTCTGGATTCTGATATACAGTGACACCTAAAATATCATGAGGGTTTTGGTTAGGTAATTTGCAAATCTCTGAAAATAAATTGCTATTTGCTGTCCAGTTTTGTAAACCTACTACTCATATATTTCTAAAAAAAACTATACGTATATTTTCTAATACACACAACTTATAACATTTTACTGTAAATAGCAAAAGCATGGCCTCCGGTCGTGGTTGCCATGCTATAAAATCAAATGAGATTTACTTTTTCTGTAAAAAAGCTGCCAATGATACCTTTGGTAGCCAAATATATTCTATATTATTTCTACTATTCTTTTTACAACTGTAATAAATTTTTCCTTTACCTTATTTGCAACTTCTACTACTTCTTCATGATTCAATGGTTGATTTAATATTCCTGAAGCCATATTTGTAATGCATGAAATACCAAGAACTTTCATACCGCCATGATTTGCAACAATAACTTCTGGTACCGTTGACATTCCAACAGCATCTACTCCTATGGTTCTCAAGTAACGAACTTCTGATGGTGTTTCATAACTCGGACCAGTGACTCCAGCATAAACGCCCTCTTGTAATCTTATTCCTAATGAAGATGCAACTTCAATAGCCTTTTTTATAAGCTCCTTATTATAAGCCTCAGACATATCCGGAAATCTAGTTCCAAAATCATCCTCATTTTTTCCCATTAATGGATTACTTCCCATTAGATTTATATGGTCTTTTATAATCATTAACTCTCCAGGAGTAAATTCCTTGTTAACGCCTCCTGCCGAATTGGTCACAAGTAGTTTTGAAACGCCTAACTCCTGCATTACTCTTATAGGATATGTCACATCTTGTAGGCTATAGCCTTCATAATAGTGGAACCTTCCCTGCATACATATGACTGACTTTTCACCTAACTTCCCTAATACAAATTGTCCTTTGTGTCCTTCTACAGTAGATACAGGAAAATGTGGAATACCACCATAAGGTATTACAGTCGGATCTGTTATTTCACCTGCCAATATACCTAATCCAGAACCTAATATAAGCCCAATTTCCGGTTTGCTTTCTGTCTGTCTCAATATATATTCTAAAGAATCTTTTATTTTTTCTCCTAATATGTTCAAGTCCTTACCTCCTTAAAATTTAAATTTATTCCTAATATATGCCCTATCTATTGATTTCGGCCCAACGGCACTGCCTGATTGCGTAGTCAAAGCAATTATCCCTGCAATATAAGGTATAGTCTGTATAATTTCAGGAGGTATTCCTAAATAATTGCTTATTTGTAGCTGTAATTGAAGTGCATCAAAGAAGCCTAATAACAGTGCGGTGGCTATAATTCCTATTGGATTCCAACGCCCCATTTTTACAGCAATAACGGCTAACATACCCTTACCACTTATCATATCTTCAAAAAAACGATCCAGTTGACCAATAGACATATATGCTCCTGCAAGCCCTGCAAGCAAACCGCATATAGTCACATTTATATGCTTCATCCTCCAAACATTGATACCACATGTTTCCACTGTTTTAGGATCATCCCCGAGAGCTTGCATTCTCAAACCAAATGATGTTTTATACACAATAAAGTACGCTATCATTATGAGAAAAATACTCAGGTAGGTAATAGGTGAGAGTTGAACTAGAAAGCCTCCAATCATGGGAATGTTTCTGAACCACTCGCTTGTTTGCAGTGATGGAACATTGGGTGAAATATTGGCACCAAAAATAACGGTACTAAAAAATGTAGTTATTCCTGCGGCTAAAATATTAATACCCAATCCACTTATGGTTTGGTCCCCACCAAATTCAACACATATTACTGAATGTAAAAATCCCGCAAGTCCACCTCCTATCATTCCACAAAATACCCCTATCCAAGGGTCCCCAGTAAAATGCGACCCAACAACAGCAGTAAAAGCACCCGTAAGCATCATCCCATTTGCACCAAGATTTAGTATACCTACACGTTCACTAAACATATTACCTATACCTGCAATAGCAATTGGAGTTGACAGTCTAATTATTGACAATAACATCAATAAAAAAATCGATTCATACATTATTTCTCCACCTCTGCTGTTTGTTTTTTTCTGTTAAGTAGATATCTTACAATATACTCACCTGCTATAAATACGATTAGCGATCCTTGAATTACAGATACTATTTCATCAGATACACCTGCCTGTGCTTGCATATTAAGAGATCCTGTACGCAATGCACCAAATAAAATACTTCCAAATATCGCCCATATAGGATTACCCCTGGATAGCAGTGCAATTGGTATACCATCAAAACCATATCCAGGTGAAAATCCATTATAAAGCCTATGATGATTTCCCATCACTTCTATACTTCCGCAAAGACCTGCTAGCATTCCACTTAAAATAAGTGACATAAACATATATTTTTTAGTATTAATGCCTGAATACTCAGCAGCATTTCGATTGTTTCCAACTGTACGCATTTCAAATCCAAATGTAGTTTTATATATCAAAAGATACAATAGGACCGCTACACCTATTACTATTAAAATTGCAACGGACAGCTTATTTGGACTCTTAATTATATATGGTAATTTTGCACTGGCTAATATACTGTTTGTTGCTGGTATAAGCGCGTTTTCAGATGCAAAAGGTTCAAGAATAAGATACTGCATAATAAAAGAAGCTATACTATTCATTAATAGGAATATTACGATAAGATTTAATCCCCTTTTTACAAACAATACTGCTGGAATAAGACTCCATAATGCAGCAAACAACGCTCCAGAGAGTAATGTTATTGGGATGTGTATTATAAATGGTAGTCCAGCTAAGTAAACTCCTGCTATAGTACTTCCAAAGGCACCGAATAAGAGCTGTCCTTCAACTCCTATATTAAAAGTACCGCCTTTTTGTGAAATCAAAACAGCAAATGCAGCAAAACAAATAGGTACTGCCTTATTTAATGTATTAATAAAAGCTGCAAGACTTCCAAAGGACCCCTGAAATAGCGCTGAGTAAGCAACTATGGGATTTTTACCAATTAAAACAATTAATACTCCCGATACCATAAGTGATGTAACTATTAAGATCATAGGAAGAAGAAGGTTGTTTGCTTGCTTTTTTGTAATTGTAAGTTTTTTTGTTTTCATTATCCAACCTCCTTTATATTTTTATCGTTACTCTTTCCAACCATCATAAGACCAATTTCTTCTCTTTTAGCAGTTTTTGCATCTATAATACCCATTAGTTTTCCTTCATACATTACTGCAATACGATCAGAAAGCATCATTACTTCGTCAAGCTCTAATGATACTAATAATACTCCCTTTCCACTATTACGCAAATCTACGAGGACATTATGAATAAACTCTATAGCTCCTATATCTACCCCACGTGTAGGTTGATCTGCCACAATCAAATCAGGTGCACACCCAGCTTCCCTAGCTATGATGATTTTCTGCTGATTTCCTCCAGACAATGTAGCTGCAGATACCTTTTCGTTAGGAGTTCTTATATCAAATTTTTCAATTTTTTCACAAGCATTTTTGTTAATAGCTTCAAAATTCATGAAAACATTATTTCTAATATATCCACTTTCACGCTGGAAACCCATTATCAAATTCTCTTCAATGGAAAAATCTAAAACTAATCCATGTTTGTGTCTATCCTGTGGAATAAAACCAATACCATTATATTTACGCTCCTTGACCTTCTGTGATGTAATATCCTTTAAATTATATATTATCCTTCCAGTGTCAGGAGTAATTACACCGGCTACGATTTCAGTAAGTTGAGTTTGTCCACTACCATCAATACCAGCAATTCCAAGTACTTCTCCTTTTTTTACTGATAAAGAGATATCCTTGAGAATTTGTCTGCGCCCGTCGGTATAACTAATATTTTGAAGCTCTAGTATATTCTCAGTATATTGAGTTTGTTTTTTATCTCCACCTAGCTCAACATGACGTCCTACCATCATTTTCGTTATTTCTTCTGGAGAAGTCTCGTTTGTATTTACAGTACCAATTTTTTTCCCTAATCTCAATATTGTTACCCTATCACTAACATTCATGACCTCATCAAGTTTGTGAGTTATTATTATAATAGTTTTTCCTATGGATTTAAGCTCTTTTAGTACAGTTATCAGTTCATCTATCTCTTGAGGCGTAAGTACTGCTGTGGGCTCATCAAGAATAATAATATCTGCACCACGATACAGAGCCTTTACTATCTCTACTCTTTGCTGCATACCTAGGGAGATATCAGTAACCTTAGCATTAGGGTCAACATAAAGTCCATACTTTTCACATACTGCTTTGACTTTTCGATTCGCCTCTCTTCTATTATAAAATAACCCTCTTCTAGGTTCATCTCCAAGAACTATATTGTCAGCAACTGTAAGTCGAGGTATTAGCATAAAATGTTGATGTACCATCCCTATTCCATGTCCTATGGCATCCAGTGCAGAATTCATAACAACTTTTTTTCCTTTTATATATATATCACCCGATGTGGGTGTATAAATTCCATAAAGAAGATTCATTAAAGTAGATTTACCTGCACCATTTTCACCGACAAGAGCATGAATTTCACCTTCTAGCACATCAAAGTCCACATTATCATTGGCAAGAACCTTCGGAAATTGTTTACTTATAGCTTTCATTTTTACGGCATAGTTCACCTTTATGCACCCCTTGCAATAAAATCTTTTGGAGAAATGTGTCTATTGAAACTATTCAATAGGCACATTTCTAGACTTTCTATTACTTCCATTATTATTTTTTTATTTCTTCAACAAATTCGTTAAATTCATCTTCATTTGATGGAGGTGAAATCTCACCACTTACAATTTCTTTTCTAATTTTTTCAATTTTGTCTTTGATTTCTTGAGGCACTTTTTCTCCGATTTCAGGAGAATACCTAATACCTGCACCATCCTCTTTCAGTCCAACAACTTGTATACCTGATTTAAGTTTACCTTCGAAAAAATCTTTGCACGCATTATAAGCAATCGTATCTGTTTTTACAACAGCTGAAGCTATAATCCTGTCTGTAGAAAGATGGAATTGACCTGTAGCACAACCCATGGCGTAGTTTCCTTCATCAAGGCCTTCAACAGCTTGGTATACGCCATTTGATGCTCCGCCTGCATAAGCTTGTACAATTACAGCTCCTTTACCATACATTTGAAGTGCAAGCTCTTTTCCTTTTGCTATATCGTTAAAACTTCCTACATATGCTACATCAGCGTCACCACCAACATATTTTGCACCAGCAACAAATGCATATCTACTGCGTTCAAGATCAGGAATTCTCATTCCACCTATCCATCCTGTTTTGCTCACACCTGTAAGATGTTCGCTCATAAGTATTGAAAATGCTCCAGCAAGAAATCCAGCATTTGCCTCCTCAACTCTAATAGACGTAACATTATCCATATCCTTAACAGTTCCCTTATTCAGAACAAAGTGTGTGTTCGGATATTCCTTAGCTATTTCAGGAACAATTTCGGATACAGCATCACCCATTATCACAAGATTATAACCTTGTTGCGCAAAGTTTCGAGCATTAATAGCATTGTCACTGAACTCACCAATCTCAACGGCAGTAACTTTTATGCCTGTTTCTTCTTCAAATTTTTTCACGCCCGTGAGAAGTGCATCATTCATTCCATTGTCACCAAATTTTCCACCGGCTATTAATGCAACTTTTACTCCCTTTTCATCATCAACAGCTTTACACCCGACAAGCATTGAGGTGATAATTGCAAATACCAAAAGGACTACCATAAATCTTTTCATCATTGTTTCCTCCTTATATTTAATAATTTTATTTAAATCATTTATAGAGAGCTTCAAATATAAAAGTGATTATCTTTACTGAAAATCCTTTATCAGCTTATAATGCTCACTTCCTATAGCATTGGATTCTTCAAGCAATGTTTTTACGTATTCCACAATAAACTTATGTCTTTTTTCAGCAATTTCTTTAGCCTGAGATGTATTCATAAGATCCTTTAGATTAAATAGTTTTTCATAGAAATGATTGAGGGTACATGTCTTTGCATTTTTATTCTTGTATTCATCACTTCCAATGGTCATTCGCGGAAGAATCTCAGGGTTAAATATCTCACTATTATATACAGCGCCAAAGGCAAACGCCCTAGCAATACCAATTGCACCTATTGCATCTAAACGGTCCGTGTCCTGAACAATTTTCCCTTCAATAGATTTCATAGTGCTTTTGGCTTTAGTTCCTTTATAGGAAAGATCCAATATAATTTCCCTTACGTGTCTAATTGTTTCTTCATCAGCGCCACAAGACTTTAGCCATATTGCTGCTGCTTTGGGACCGGCAGTTTCATCTCCATCATTGAATTTCCAATCCTCAATATCATGGAGTAATGCCCCTAGGGCAACCACTGTGTTATTGACAGGCTCAGTCTGCTTAGCTGCAATTTCCACTGCCATGTTATAGACCCTCAGAGTATGCCACCAGTCATGTCCCGTGGTTTCACCTAATTGCTTATTTTTCATATAATCGATTGTTTTTGATATTAACTCATTCATATCAATTTCTCCCTCCTCAATAATTTTTTTAAAAATATAGTTCCATCAATTCATGTTGCTTTAAAAATTTCATTCCATACCTTAAATAATCGGCTTTAATACTCGACTGTCCATGATGCATAAGAAACATATGCTTTCTAATTGGTTCAGGATACTTGCAAATTTCATTAAAGGCTGCATGTACTTCTCCACCATTAAGCTGACAGTCGTGAAAGAAAATTTCAATACCTTGCTGATACAGGTTTGTCATCAATTGATGATCACATATAATGTCAGAGCTATAAAACATCTTTTCTTCAATAATGAGTCCGCAGCTAAATTTTCCTTCTACATGCTTTGTCCTTATCCATCGTGCTTTAATATCACCACATAAATTAAACAGTTCATTTTCAGCTGGTGCAAAAACATCAAAAAAATCTTCTAATTGCGTCAGATACTTTGATTTGTTTTCAATCGTTCCCTTTAAAACGTTTTCCCAAAGGACATTTTTTATTGGTTTCGGAACAATTAGTTTAATCCTTTTTTCACTCATAAATGCTGTGTATAAAGCTGCTGGCTCTAAACCCCCTGAATGATCAAAGTGGAGGTGGGTAATAAAAATCTTATCAATATCATCAATCACCTTACCAAGCTCTTCAAGGCTCTGCCAAGCTGTAATTCCACAGTCAATCAAAGTGTTTTCAATTTGTGTTTTCAAGAGAGCATTATTATTATATACACCCTTTGAAAAACCATTGCCAACTCCTAACATTGTCAGGTATAAAGGTTCCATAGTCTTATCACCTCTTCTTTTACTATTTCGAGATTGAACGAATTTTTGTTAAAAACATTATACCAATGTATTGAAAAAAACATTGAGGACAAATGTCCGGTATTTTGTTAATTTCATATTAATCAGTTAAAATATAATCTAGATAAATAAAAACATCATTATAGGAAGCGTGAGATTACCTCAGCACTACCTCTAATGATGTCTTTTCAAATTTTAAATGTATAGTATATTCAATTTTATTGTTAATTATAAATAAGAGGCTTCATCTCTTAACCTCTCACAATCTAACACTATGATTTTACCATTAGAGCGCTTAATAATACCTATTTCCTCTAATTCAACAACGATTCTTCGCAAATGACGTGGTGAAATACCAAAATACTCAGCTGTTTGTTTAAACTTTACCTTAATAGCTCCATTCGACCCATCAGCCAAATCGTAAAAAT
>JMSU01000129.1_pt1 | contig 38181 bp, 32 predicted proteins | sample 179011 | NCBI WGS metagenome assembly JMSU01 (sample SAMN02769580, study PRJNA246767) | bioreactor metagenome | isolation source: Culture-1 Bioreactor ArsB derived from microbial biomass from the upper 2 cm... | place: Germany: Bremen | collected day 87 after inoculation
AATACCTCCGTATGAAGATTAAAAGTATTTTTAAAAAGTTTGAAAATCAATCTAGCAATAGCAGGATTTTCAGTTGTAACTCTTATATTAACTTTATTAAGTCCTGCCAATTGTATGGTTCCGCTCATCCTTAGCAAAGATGAGGCTTCAGCAAGTCGACAACATTTATTTTCAAACATTTTTCTTACAAGCTCATTTTTTGTCTTTGAAGAAAATGACATCTAATCACCATCTTTGTTAATTATAATTTTGAAATACTAGTCTAACTTCTACAATCATAAGTATATTCAATAAGGTATATTTACATTCCTAGATTTCTATTTCGTAAATAGCAATATGAAATAATTGAATTGTAAAAGGATTTATATTTTATTATATCATAATTTTGAAAATATTTATCAATAATCTATATGTAATACTATTAAAAGCTTAAATACATATTGAATTTTTGTATTTTTTGTGAATTCAGTATTAAGTTTATTGGACGGACATTTTAGAATAAACATTCTTTAAAAAGCAAATAATACTTTTGTATCATTATAAAGGAGGTGAATTGATGAGTACAAATAAAAGCATTGGATGTAAAGTAACTGAATGTAAACATCATGCTAAATCAGAGTCTTATTGTAGTTTAAATCATATAGACGTAGTAAAACACACTAATACTGCAAAAACTGTAGAATGTACAGATTGTGGCAGCTTTGTAGCTGAGAGCAGATAACCTAAGCTATATTGATATAGGAGGCATGATTATGCATACACCTCAAATGGAAGTGAAATGTTCAGTATCGAATTGTAAATATAACGAGCAAAACCTATGTCATGCAAGAAATCTAAAAGTTAATGCCATGGGAGACGGCTACGCAAAAACTAGCGATGGTACTGCATGTTCAACATTTGTTTCTGAGGCCAATAACAATAAGACCTTTTAGTACTTCTGTTTATTAACACTTTATTAACTATAAGGTATTGACATTTTTTCTAAATATTCGTAAGAATTTGTTATACTCTGTAGTCATTGATCTTTTTAATGATTACAGAGTATTTCTATTGTTATAAATTTTTCAATCTTCGTAATTCTATCATTATTATTCATCTCTCATCCAGCTTAGTTCTTCATAAATATTATTTTTCTTGAAAGATAATTATTTTCAGTTACAATATTAATATAGGGATTTAAGGGCCTGTCTCAAAAGAAAATCTTACGAGTTAAGCTCCGGAGTGTTTGATAATGAATTTCTTCGTTATTCTGAGACACTCCCCTAAACAAACGCTGATATTCTTTAAGGAGGAACAAGAATGAAAAAAATTACTGTTTTTGGCAGCAAGCATTGACCAGGTTGTGTACCAGTGAAGGAGTTTCTTTCACAGAATAATGTTGATTTTTTATATATTGATATTACAGACAGCATGTTAAACTTAAAGAGATTTCTCAAATATAGGGATAATAGGCTAGAGTTTGAAGAAATCAAAAAATCAGGTAGAGTTGGCCTTCCTTGTGTAATGATTAATAAGGGAGAACAATTTATTTTTGAACAATCGGAACTAGACGAATTAATAAATGAATAAATTAAGAATACATCATTACAAATAAAATTAAAAGACCTCATATTTTATGAGGTCTCAATTTTTCTTATTTCTTTTATAGCCTTTTCAATAATGTTCTTTTCATCATAATACTTTGCCATTCCTTTGACTCTATCTATATGAATAAATCTAGCATCTATAAATCCCTCTTCTTTTTGAGGGTTACACGCCATGCCTCTAGCCTTCATTAAATACCAATGTACTGTCTTATTCACTATTTCATTATTTTTCCAGCTATTTTTGAATGAATACTGTATCTTTCCTATATATTTTATGGCGTCAGCCTTAACTCCGCCTTCTTCAAAAACTTCTCTTATCGAAGTATCTTTTGTATCTTCATTTTCTTCAATCTTACCCTTTGGCAACACCCAGTCTCCATTATATTTTTTAAGAAGTAAAATCGCATTACCAAAATAAACAACTCCACCTGAACTAATTTCTTCTCTCAATTGTTCCACTCCTTATGCTAAAAACTACTATAAGCTAAAATGTATATTAAACATTGTAATTTCACTTTCTTATATTATAATATATTAAAAAATACCATCTTTCGGAACAATTTATTATAGAGAGTTCCTAGTAAAACTTATTTTATACATGTCCAAATACTCAGTTCTTCGGGGAGTTTTGGATGTATATAAATTAATAGCTTTACTGGAATCTCTATATTTAGACCATCCATAGAAAGTTTGAAAATATACAAGTAGTTTTGGTTTCTAAGGCGCTTATCAATTTCGAAGGCATACCCAGAATTTGATAACTGCCTTAGAAACAAAAGGTCATAACAGAGCTTTGGACTCTATATGAATAATCTGGGTATTAATAGTATACCATAATAAAGTTAACATAGTATGGTAATAATTTCAACAATATTCTCAGATATTATCCCTGATTATTCATGAAAAGTTTAAAAGGGTACAAGTAGTTTTGAATTTTTCATGAATAATCTGGGATTATATCAAAAGGTTAATTTTTTCAAAAAAAATAGAAGATTTAGTTTTGCTAACTCAACCTTCTAATTTCTTAAACTCTTTGATTTTCTCATTATTGAATTTAGTTCCATAAATCTTATTCTGTCATGACTATATTTTCTTTCTATAGCCATCTGTAATATATGCTCAGACAATTTTAAAGCATCGTGTCTTACATAGCCCTTCTTTACTTCGATGAAATTTCTTTGAACTAGGTGAATCCCATGCTTGCTAAATATCTCTTTATCCTCTTCTCTTATATCAACCGCTTTTGCTCCTTCATCCTTGTATTTAAAATATATATCATCGGGAATTTTTTTATTGTTTGCATAAACATATTCAATAATATCTTCATTTGTATGTTTTAAAATAGTTTCTACATGATCTCCCACTGAATAACCATCGGTTTCACCGGGTTGAGTCATAACATTTGATACATAGACCTTAATAGCAGAAGATCGCTTTATCATCTTAGTGATATCTTCAACAATTAGATTAGGTAAAATACTCGTATACAAACTTCCAGGTCCAAGTATTATTACATCGGCCTCCATTATTGATTCCTTCACTTCTAATAACGGTTTGGCCTTTTTAGGCTTTATAAATACACTTTCAATTGGGCTGTCTAATTCTTTAGATTTAATAGGGATTTTCGATTCTCCCTTTACTATTACTCCATTCTCTAATCTAGCATAAAGGGTCACATCTTCTATCGTAACCGGAAGAACTTTTCCAGCTACAGCAAAAATATCATTTATTCTCTTTATTGCATCTTCAAAACTATCGGATATTCCATTCATTGCAGCTATTAAAAGATTTCCAAAGCTTTGGTCTTTATAAATACCTTCTTCAAATCTATACTGAAGAAGCTTCTCCATAATTGGCTCAGTATCTGCCAAGGCTAAAATACAGTTTCTAATATCTCCTGGCGGAAGCATACCTAAATCTTCTCTAAGTTTTCCCGAACCGCCACCATCATCTGCTACAGTAACAACGGCAGTAATATTAGAAGTAAATGTTTTTAGTCCTCTCAGAAGAACGGATAGTCCTGTTCCTCCACCGACAACTACTACTTTTAATCCTCTATCTAACATACTCTTATCTAATATATGGTTTATATTTTTAGATGTTCTAAAAAAGTTTCTTGAGCCCGAATTAACCAAAATTCTTGTTATTGTTTTTATTATATTACATATGGAAATAAACACAAATATGATACCTAAAATAATAAGTAATAATTTGTATTCGATTTTAATTGCTTCACTAATTAAATAGTCTAATAAGCTATTGATACCTACTGAAGTTAATATAATTCCAACTATTCCTAAAAAATCCATCTTTTAATCTTTATACCCGGCTTAAGCCAGAAATAAATATTCATTTCCCCCTTACTCCTTATCTATAGACAAACATATTAAGAGCCAAAGTCATTATACACTTTTCTAAGAATGTCTATTATACTTTGAAGTTGTTTGTCTTTATTTAGGCATATCTCTATGATTCAACATTACTCTTTGACCCTTCTCTTTTAAATAATCATTAAGTATATTGGCTACAGTTACAGATCTATGCTTACCTCCTGTACATCCAACGGCTATAACAAGCTGGAATTTACCCTCTCTCTCATAAAAGGGTATTAAGAAATCTATAAGATCATTCAGTTTTTTTACAAACTCAATACTCTCTGGCCATTTCATAACGTACTCTCTTACACTCTTATCATTTCCTGTAAATTCCTTCAATTCCGGTATATAGTGAGGATTAGGTAGAAATCTCACATCAAAGACTAAATCCGCATCAAGTGGTATTCCCTTTTTAAAGCCAAAGGATAAAATTGAAATCATAATATTATTGGATGAACCAGAACCCTCAGTGAATATTTTCTTTATTTCTTCCTTAAGCTCACCAGGTATCATATTAGATGTATCTATTATTTTATTAGCTCTAATTTTCAAATTCTCTAACTTCTCTCTTTCAGCATCTATTCCATCTATTATTCTGCCCTCACTGCTCAAAGGATGTACTCTTCTAGTTTCTTTGAATCTCTTTATTAAAGTTTCATCTGAAGCATCAAGGAACAATATCTCGTATTTATAACCTTTGCCCTTGAGTTCATCTAAACTTTCAAATAGGTCATCGAAGAACTTACCTCCCCTTATATCTATTACTAATGCAATTTTTTCAATCTCTCCACCATTAGTGAAACAAAGTTCAGCGAATTTAGGAATTAATACCGGAGGTAAATTATCTACACAGTAGAACCCTAAATCCTCCATACATTTCATTGCCTGGCTTTTCCCTGCACCAGACAAACCAGTAATTATCACAAATTTCATAGACCCACCTCATCTTAAGTTCTGACCCAAATTATTCATGAAAAATTCGGGTCTAATTCTCTTACTCTTCAGCATTTATTATACTATCTACACTTAAACCAGCTTGCAGAGCACGGTTTATCCCCTTTTCTACATTACCAATATCTTCAGGCCTATGGGCATCACTGTTTATAACAAATTTTGCGCCCTCTTTCATGGCTACTTTAATGTATTCCACTGTCAAATGTCCATGGCTGCTGTTTATTTCTAATGCTGTACCATTTTTCACTGCAGCTCTTGCCACTTCCTTTGTATCAATTGATGCCTTAGCTCCTGGATGAGTTAAAATATCAATATCATGTTTTGACAAAGCTTCTATAACTGCCTTTGTATTTATTACCCTTGATTTTCTTTCTATAGATGGTAGTAAGGGACTTAATACATTATAGATCTGAACCTTTGTACCCTCTATTAGCTTATCGGGAATACTTCCAAAATGGAAACCTGCTAATAAAATATCTAGCTCTTTTTTAATTTCCTCATCAACATCAATTTTACCATCTGTACCAATAATATTTGCTTCCAAGCCGAATTTCACTTCAATATCTGGATTTATTCTATTTAATTCATCTATTTCTTTTCTCATTTTTTTTATATCTTTTTTCTTTACCCCATATCCTATATGCTTTGGCCCATGATCTGTGATAGCTATCTCTCTAAGCCCTTTCTTTTTAGCAGCTTCAACATTTTCTTCAATAGTTCCCTTTGCGTCACCGCTGTATGTAGTATGGGTATGGTAGTCAGCAAATATCTTCATCTAATCACCACTATTCTTCATCAATTATTTTTACTTCTGTTTCTAGCTCAACATCAAATTTATCCCTGACCACTTTCTGAACTAGTCTTATGAGATCATAAACATCTTCAAAGGTAGCATTACCTATGTTAACAATAAAACCACAGTGTAGATCAGACACTTGAGCATCCCCTACTCTAACACCCTTTAGCCCTGAGTCTTCTATCAGCTTTCCCGCATAATGCCCCACTGGTCTTCTAAATGTACTTCCTGCACTAGGTAAATGCAATGGTTGTTTTGATGTTCTTCTTTGAGTTAAATCATCGGTTCTACCTTTTATTTTTTCAAACTCACCCTCATTTAATTCCATTTGAACCGCTAAAACTATGTAACCCTTTTCTTGTACAATACTTTTCCTATATCCAAATTCCATATCTTCTTTACTAAAATGTATTATATTACCCTCATTGTCTAAAGCAGAGACTCCAGTAACAACATCCTTCATTTCTCCGCCATATGCTCCAGCATTCATAGCCACAGCACCACCTAATGTTCCAGGGATTCCACTGGCAAATTCAAATCCCTCTAGGCTTTCCTTCATTATTATTTTGGATAAACGAGAAAGTAATATACCTGCCTGTGCCTTAACAATATTATCTTTAACTACTACACCTTTAAAATTATCTGCGACTTTAATAACTACTCCGCTAATCCCTTTGTCGCTTATTAATAGGTTGCTTCCATTCCCTATTATATGATACTTTATATCATTTTCTTTACAGTAACCTACCGTAAAAGTTATTTCCTCTATAGATTCTGGCAATATTAGTAGATCAGCTGGACCACCAATTTTGAAAGATGTATGATTTTTCATCATTTCATTTTTTAGTACATTTTTAGGATTAATGTTATTTGAAATATCTATATATATTTTATTTATATCCATAAATTCATCTCCCAACGATTTAGTTTAAAATCAATCGAGCAAATTGCATAATTACCATCTAAAAAAACTTTCTATTATATCTAGTCTTAAAATCCCCATGACTATACACATTTATTATGCAATTCTGCCAAGTTAGAATTATGCCATTTCCTCAATCAAGATAAGTATACCTTTTTGATTTTATAAAAACAAGGGCTTCAGTTTACAATCAGTAGGTCAGCGTCCTGATGACAATGCCTGCTCTATTCTTTCCTTTGCGTCTATTATCGCCTCTTCTGGGGTCTTTTTACCCAATACAGCCATTCTAATTTGACTTTGCAATATATCATCTACTGCTCCCCATTTCGGGTGAGCCCCAATTGGCTTTGAATAGGATAGGCTTTTCTCAATAGTAGACATTATTTTATCGTTTTTATATATTTCTCCTACACCTTTTTTTACTGGAAAAACTCCTTGCTTATTAAGTTCTTTTTGACCATCATCATCGGTTAAATGCTTAATAAACTTCATACACATTTCAACCTTCTTCCTATCCTCTTGCTTAAATACACCATAGGCAGTTACAGCATTTCCCGATGATATCGGTACCCCTGCCTCTCCAGTAGGAAAGTTTGCTACCCCAAAGTCAAAACCCTTACCCATACCACTAAGTACTTTTAATACGTTTACAAAGGATGACTTTCCAGGATACACAGCAACTTTCTTATCCACAGCAAAGCTTCGCCATGCTTCCATAGGAGTATTTGTTCCAAATTCTTCCGGAGTGACTTTATGAACCAGTTTTAAATCTGCTAATTTTTTTAATCCTGAAACAGCTTTTTTCCCATAAAAGCTATAGCTGCCCCTTTTATAGTTTACAATTTCGCCTCCATCACTTAATATTATACCCCATGCATTGTATGCCTTTGGCATTATATAAGAATTGAATCCGAAGATGTCTGCTTTTTTATCCCCATTCTTATCGTATGTCAAATCCTTTAAGGTTTCTAAAAATTCCTCGTAGGTCCAATTTCCATTTTCAGGCGGTTTAACACCTTTTTGGTTGAATAAATCCAAATTCAAAAAGAGACAGTAGTTTTCCATCATGTATGGAACTCCCCATATCTTGTTTTCATACTTCACAGCTGAAACAGCATTCGCTTTGTATTTATCAACTTCTTCCCTTGTCAAATATTCATCTAAAGGCTCCAAAGCTCCCTTTGAAATCATTTCAAAATTCGATCCAACAGGTGCTATATCAGGGCAGGAGTTAGTCTTCAATGCAGTATCTATTTCTATATGTCCAACCCCCGGGTCCAATGACTTAAATTGAATATATACACCTGGATTTTTTCTTTCAAATTCCTTTATTTTTTTCATAATCCATGAGTGCTTGTATCCTGTAGTAATATCTAGCCTCGGATAGTCCCAAACCGTAATAATACCTTTCCATTCAATTTCTTTTACAAAAATCTTATCAACTAATTCATCAATTTTAGGTCTTATCAAGAAGTGAGGGGCAAAAAGAATGAACACTATTAATATCAAACAAAGAAAAAGGGTAAAAGGTCTGTACTTTATATGCATCATCTGTACACCTCCTACCCTATATTTATTAACTTATTCCCATGTATATTACTTTTTTAGCTTAGCTTATTCGCCTAAGGCACATTCAAAAAATAAACTAGTCATATTACTCGTCCTTTTGATTCTTTTCGTCGTTACTCAATCACTTACATACAGTTAGTATGGGCGTGATTGAGTGCCTAGAAAATAATCAAAATCACTTCGCAACCTGACTTGTTTATTTTTTTCATGTGCCTAATTCCATAACCACATAATCGTGATCAAGCAAATCGATATATAATAGTTTTTTTCTAAGAAATTCTCCCTTGCCAAGCAAGACCTTTAAAGCTTCCGATACTTCAATAGAAGCCACCAAGGCAGGTGTAAATGAAGGATTACCAAGTTCACTTTCTAGTCCATTTCCATCTTTACTCGGATAAATTTTATCTAGGGTTTTATCACCCGGAAAAATTGTAGATACCTGACCATACCACCCTGCTATGGCTCCGTGAATTAATGGTATATTCAATTTCGATGCAGTATCCTGTAAAAGGAATCTGGTGTTTATTCTATCCACCGCATCAATAATCAGGTCATGTCCCTTTAAAACTTCATGGGCATTTTCCTCTGAAATTCTCTCAGTAATAGGAGTTACCTCAATTAATGGATTTACTTGTTTCATCCTTTTTTGTGCAGTCAGAGCCTTGGATTTTCCTATAGTTTCAACCTCCGAAAGTATCTGCCTATTCAGATTAGTCTCATCGAAAAAATCACCATCTACAACAGTTATATGACCAATTCCTAATCTTCCAAGGAATTCAATTATATACCCACCAAGACCTCCACATCCTACTACACATACTTTAAAATCACCAAGCCTTTCGTTTTCCTCTTTACTCAGCATGTTCATATTTTTTATGTACCTTTTCATTTAACCGCCTCCTACCGGTGGAAAAATCGAAACAATATCTCCATCATTTAATTCTACAAATAGTTCTCCATCCCTTCCATTAATCAATAATATCGCCACATCATCTTTATTAATATCTAATTTTTTTATTATTTTATCTGGATTAATTCCTTCTTCAGCTTCAAAATATACTTTTTTCCCTCTACCTTCCCTTAGTGTTGCAAATAGTCTTACTTCTATACTCACTTTTTATCACCTCCTGTTTCTTTCCACTTATATATATACTATGTACAAATTACAAATTTTCTTGACCAAAGACAGTCTCCACAGGAAGGACTGTAACCATAACAGTCCATCGCTGAATCATTAACCATATCGCATCCTTCAACTAGATCGCAATCAATGCAGGAAGGATATAAATTGTTGTGAACAACATTTCTAAATTTCACGTATTCTTCATTATTCCAGATACTTGCTAAGCTTTTATCCTTTAAATTTCCAAAAGTATATTTATCTACAAGCTTCTCCCTCCCAAATACATATTCCTTATAGGCATGGGAGAATCTATAGCAAGGAACTACATCACCAGATGAGGATATATACGTAGTATCATCATCCACAAAATTACATCTTCTTTCTGTTTTTAGCTCATAATTAGGAAAAATTAATTTCATACCCTTTCTAAATGAATAGTTATTTATTTTATTAAATAGCTTTCTCATGCTTTTATTCTCATATCTTGTGTAAAGTATTTTTTCCTTATTTTCATCAGACTGAGGTAATAGGTTTGAGATAATAATAGAATCTATTTTCAACGAATCTCCTAAATCAATTATTTGAGAAATGTCATCAATATTGTCCTCTGTAGCAACAAACTGTATGTTTAGTAAAGGTATCCTGCTCTTTTTTCTTTCCTTAAGAGTGACTAGTTTCTTTAAGTTTTTTATAATTGTATTTAATTCTATACCCCGTATTTTTTGAAATTCATCATCTAATCCGTCAACGGACACGATGATCTCATCTACGTGATTAAGCATAAGCTCTAATAATTCATCCTGCATTATTGTACCATTTGTAGTTATAGTTACATGATAGTCCTTAAACCTTTCGATTGCTTCATAGATTAAGGGAGAAAATGTAGGCTCCCCTATTCCACCTAAAACTATTGCTTTTATCTCATCTTCATTATTTATTTGCTCACAAATTTTATTAAATATCTCCCCATCCATGTCACAGAGTTTTTCGTTCCATGATTTTCTGTAACAGATACTACAATCTAGATTACACTTATTAGTAAGCTCTAAATATACTTTTTTCACTTTTATCTACCACCTATAAATTTAAGGGCTTCATATTGAAGCCCTTAGGTTTATTAAATTCTATTTTTATTCAGCAGCTACTGGTTCCATAGCTTCGCCAGCAATACCCAATTCAGCTAATTTTTCTTCTGTTGGAATTCCCTTAGCATCCCAACCTCTTTCTTCATAATATTTAGGAAGAAGCTCATCAAGCTTATGAACCCATCCCTTTGATGGTCCATCTGGAATTGGGTCCTTAAGTAATCTCTCAGGCAGTGTATCTTCCGAAGTATCTATACCTGCTTTTAGATTAAACAGTTTCTCAATGTTCCAGATTCTATCCCCTGCTTCCAACATGCTTTCAGCAGTATGATCTGTTCCACATACAGCATTATAAAGATCCGCATAATCCTCTGCTCCTAATGCAAATGATGTGAATAGGCACAATCCAAGGGAATCTATAGTCGCCGTTAAGTCTTGGAATATCTTTGTCCATGTTGCTTTTCCTTCAAGTGAGAATCTATCTAGCTTTTCTGGTAGCGCTAAGATTTCTGGCGAAATAAGATATCCCCTTACATGACATCCTCCTCTATTGGAAGTTGCATACTGAAGTCCGTGTCCTTGAATCCCCCTTGGATCATAGGCCGGTAATTCTTGCTTCTTAACCGTCATAGAAAATTCAGGTACACCATACATTTCTGTTAATCTATAGGAACCATCTGCAAGCTTATCTCCAAAGCCCTCACGTAGCCCCATCTTTTTAGTCCATTCTACTACTGCATCGGCATTACCAAATTTTAAAGGTGTTCCATCTAGTTCTTCATCTTTGATGTATCCCTTTTGATAAAGTTCCATAGCAGCGGCTAATGTAGCCCCAGCTGAAATAGTATCGATCCCCAGTTCATTACACCAATAATTTGCCTTTATTATTTCTCCAAGATTCGATATCCCACAGTCAGAGCCGTATGCCCAAATTGTTTCATACTCAGGTCCTCCACCTTCTATATCATCAACCTTGCAATATCTTCCACATGCAATTGGACATCGATAACAAGCTTCCCTCTTTACAAGATATTTTTCAGCTAACGTTTCCCCACTAATTTCTTCTGCATCTTCATAATATGCTTCTTGGAAATTATTTGTTGGTAATACGCCGTTTTCATTGATTATATTTACTAGTACAGCTGTTCCATAGGTCGGAAGACCCTGGCCTGTCACACCATTATCTCTTATCTTTTTAATAGACCTTGAGAAAACCTCTTTAAGCTTATCTGCATCATGAACATCTGCTTTATTATTACTACCTTTAACAGTAATAGCCTTTAAGTTTTTAGATCCCATTACAGCACCTACACCGGAACGTCCTGCAGCTCTATCTTTATCGTTCATTATTGCTGCAATCCTCGATAACTTTTCTCCAGCAGGTCCTATGGTAAGAACCTTAACCTTGTCATCACACTCTTTTTCAAGGATCTCTGTTGTTTCAGAAACTACTTTCCCCCAAAGATGTGAAGCATCCTTAATCTCAACCTTGTCATCTTTAATATCTATGTACACTGGACTATCAGCTTTGTCTTCTACGATTATTGCATCATAACCAGCAAACTTCAATTCTGCTCCCCAATAACCTCCTGAATTAGAACTTGCAACTGTTCCGGTTAATGGTGCTTTAGTCACGACCATGTATCTTCCTCCAGTTGGAGTTGCAGTACCAGTCAGCGGTCCACTAACTATAATAAGCTTGTTTTCAGGGCTTAGAGCATCTATATTTGGGTCAATCTCATCACAAAGGATCTTAGTTCCGAGTCCTCTACCTCCGATAAATTTCTTTGCATCTTCCATATTTAGCGGCTCTACATTCGTAGTTCTCTCCTTAAGATTAATTCTTAATACCTTCCCTTTATAACCGTACATATAAATCCTCCCTTTTTGATTTATTTTCATTATTACTTTATGCAATACTTGTGCCAATAAAAAAACCTTGGTTTTTTCAATGAAAAACCAAGGAAGTGAAGAAGTGCCGTTCCATTATGGTGCAATTCTTCCAGTTTTCGATTGTTCCATTTCATTACACTGTTCAAAATCGGAACAATCTATCTTATATTTATTAAATTTCCTATATAAAGTATTTCTACCAATACCAAGTTTTTTTGCTGTTAATGTGATATTCCCTTTACATTTTTTTAATACTTTTATAATGTGCTCCTTTTCAACCTGATTCAGTTTGTAACAATCATTATCACTTTTATTAAAAACCTGTTCTATATCTAGTCCAGTGTCTTTCTTATTTATATCTATTGGTATATATTCAGTATTTATAACGAGTTCAATAAAATTTTCTAATTCTCTTACATTGCCAGGCCACTCGTAATTCATTAAGTGAGTCATATGTTCTACTGATATATCTACCCTCTTTTTGTTTAGCCTCATGGAAATTCTATTCATAAAATATTCAATTAATAAGGGTAAGTCCTCTTTTCTTTGCCTCAAAGGAATGAGTCTAAGTGGTAATACATTTAACCTATAAAACAAATCTTTTCTAAAATTCCCCTTTTTAACTTCCTCTGTTAAATCCTTGTTTGTAGCTGCTATTATCCTCACATTCACTACAATTTCATCGGAGCTGCCTACTCTATTTACAGTCCCTTCCTCAATTACTCTAAGTAATCTCGTCTGCATATCTAAGGGCATTTCTCCAATCTCATCTAAAAATATAGTACCTCCATCGGCAATTTCAAATTTACCAGGCTGCCCCCCTTGTTTTGCACCTGTGAAGGCCCCTCCTTCATACCCAAATAGTTCTGATTCAATGAGATTTTTAGGTATAGCACCACAATTCAAAGCTATAAATGGCTCTTCTCTTCTGTCACTGTGATTATGTATGGCTTGAGCAAATATTTCTTTACCAGTACCACTCTCGCCCATAATTAATATAGTTGATTTACTATCAGCTACTTTTTTTGAAAATTCAATAGTCCCCAAAAATCCTTTATTTTTGCCGATTATTTTGTCAAATGTGTATATCGCTTGTCTTCCCATTATTTTATTTGCTAGCTTTCGAACCTTCTTAACTTCTTTAAATACAAGAATGATATTTATTACATTTTGTCTATCATCTAATATAGGGTATGCACTGAGGTTAAATTGAAGCTTGTTTCTCCGTGATTTGACAAAAACATCCTCATCTAAAAAAGTATCTAATCCACATAGTGTATCCTTTACTTTTTTCCATCCCTGAAATAGACTCCAGACCTTTATTTTTCTCATTTCTTCCTCATTGTATCCAAACATCTTTGTCACATAACTATTGACTGACTTTATATTGCCCTCTAAATCAGCTGTCATTATCCCTGCCGGTATAGAATCCATAATAGTTTCCGTATAAACCTTTGCCATCTTAAGATCATCATTGTACTTTTTTATATAGAGCATTTTTTCTATTGCATTGGCAGCTGCAACAACCATACCGAGGGTATGGGAATGCACATTTTCACTATATCCTGTTAAATCCAATGATCCGATTATCCTTCCTTCAAAGTCCCTTATCGGTGCTCCAGAACAGGTCCATCTGTGATAAGCTTTAATAAAGTGTTCTTTTCCTGACACCTGCACAGGTACTTCTTCTGCTAAAGCCGTCCCCATAGCATTTGTCCCAATGTTTGCTTCGTCCATATATGCTCCTGGGATCATCTTTACAGAAAAAGCTTCCGATAAAATATCCTCATCACCTATAACACTTAAGATGCATCCCTCTTCATCGGTTAGTATAGAAAAGAAATTTGAGCCCTTAACGAAGTTATATAGTTGATTCATAAATGGCTCTGCCGCAATGATCAATTCTCTTTTTTCTTCAAACTTCCTTTGTAGCTTTTCTTCACCAATAATCTTCTTACTATATATTATGTTAGGCTCAACCCCCATATTTTGGCACCTTTCATGGGAATCTACTATCCAATGTTTTGTTATATTATTAGCTAATTTGTCCATGATAAAATCCCCCTTATAATGGATACAATTCAATTTTATCATATTTTTATGGGTATAATCAGAATTTTCTGTAGTTTGGGTTTGCAAAAAAATAAACCATAACTTCAAATTTAATCAAAGATATGGTCTATAATATTCATATTCTTGTATTTATTTAGATTATTGCTTTATTACTCTACAATCTTTATCTCATCATCTACTTTTATCTTTCCACCTTTTAATACCTTGGTGAAAATACCTTCCTTAGGCATTATACATTGTCCTATTTCCTGAAAAATAGCACAACCTGCATGACATTCCTTACCTATTTGAGTAACTTCATGGAGAGTATCACCTATTTGCAGCTCAGTTCCAACCGGCAGGTCATAAAGATCTATACCTTCCGTCGTAAGGTTTTCAGCAAACTTACCACTACATAGGCCTTCTATACCCATTGCCTTCATTTTATCTATACTTTCTACTCCAAGAAGGCTTACCTGTCTATGCCATTTACCAGCATGGGCATCTCCTTCTAATCCATAATTATCTATAAAATTTCCTTCTGGTATATTTTCCTTAGGTACTCCCTTGGTCTCACTTATACTTATTGCAATTACCTTTGCCATTTAAATCTCCCCTTTCCTTATATATTCCCCAGATTTACCACCTGTTTTCTTTACAAGCCTTATGTTCTCTATAACCATGTCCTTATCCACAGCCTTACACATGTCATAAATAGTTAGAGCAGTAGTTGATACAGAATTTAATGCCTCCATTTCAATTCCTGTTTTACCAATGGTTTTAACCTCTGATTCAATATGAATTGCATTATTCTCTTCGTCAATCTCAAATCTTATATCAGCACCAGTAATGAATATATTATGGCACATAGGTATCACTTCACTAGTCTTTTTAGCACCCATTATTCCAGCTACCTGGGCAACCGACAGAACATCACCCTTTTTCATTTGACCCTCAGTAATCATTTTCAAGGTATTATTGTTCATCTTTATTGTACCTCTAGCAATAGCAACTCTTCTTGTATCGTTTTTATCTCCTACCTCAACCATCTTGGCCTTTCCGCTTTCGTTAAAGTGTGTAAACCCCATACTAGCCTCCTATCTGATACATATTCCTTACTACTGGTTCATATTCTAAATCGTTTATTGTATGTTCCTTTGGCTTAGACTCAACAGCTAGCTTTAAAATTTCTAAAAGATTAACATTTTGTTTTAGTAAACTTCTTATATTAATTTCATAATTCGAATGAAGGCATGGTTTAATTTTTCCATCAGCAGTGATTCTAATTCTATTACAACTTGAACAAAAATGACTACTAATAGGGTTTATAAGTCCAATTCGCCCCTTACCATTAGGCAATTTATAATATTTAGCTGGGCTTCCTTTGTCATCCTTACACAATCCCATAAGCTCTGGAAATCTATCTAAAACCGTTGTATTTGGTATGAAGTTCTCCTTAGCCCATGTGCTTGCTTGTCCTAGAGGCATAAGTTCTATAAATCGTACATCTATATTTTCGTTCTTAGTTAAATTTACAAAATCACTAATTTCATGGTCATTAAAACCGCCGATCAAAACAGTGTTAAGTTTAATAGGAACCAAACCGACTCTTTTAGCCTCTTCAACCCCCTCAAGAACATCTTCTATCTTTCCGCCTCTAGTTATTTTTTTATACTTTTCTTTATCAAGGGTATCAATACTTATATTGACTCTATTTAAACCTGCATTTTTGAGGTCATTTGCATATTTCTTGAGTAGGATACCATTTGTAGTCATCGCTATATCTTTAATTTCCTGGATACGAGAAATTTTTTCTACGAGTTCTATAATACCCTTTCTGATCAAGGGCTCTCCTCCGGTGATTCTTACTTTATTAATTCCAATTTTGGCACTCTCACGTACTATTTTTTCAATTTCTTCTATCCTCAAAATATCCTCATGTTCCTTCTTACAAAGGCCCTCTTCCGGCATACAGTATCTACATCTCAGATTACATAAGTCCGTTACAGAGATTCTGAGATAATTTATTTTTCTTCCTATATTATCTAACATGTCAGTACCTCCTTCGTTTGAGGTTAAATTTAGGTTTAGAAACTTAGGCCATATCTTCTATAAATAAATTATTCGTCCAGGATATTCCACTTCATATCCCCCAAGATCAAGAAGCTTTTGGGTGAATTCTTCTGACTTTAATGTTTCAATAAATTCTTTGATTTTCCCATCTTCTAAGAACTCTGTCAGTAAAACAAAATCATATTCTTCTTCACCGATTGGTATAAAATCTAGTCCCATGGCCTCAGCCGACGATTTGATACCGAGACCAACATCGGCAGTGCCAGATAAAACTGCTGATGCAACTGTCATATGGGTAGTCATTTCTCTCTCATATCCAGTTATATTATTGCTATCAATTCCTAACTCATTAAGCTTAAAATCTAATAGTATCCTAGTACCAGAACCTTTTTGCCTATTTACAAAATTTATGTCTTCTCTTGTCAAATCTTCTATAGAATTAATATTCTTAGGATTACTCTTTTTTACCATTAATCCTTGTAATCTTTTTACTCCCTTTATAAGGGAAATGTCTATATTTTTTAAATATTTTTTTACATATTCCGTATTATATGTTCCAGTTTTTTCATCTAGGAGATGCACCGGAGCAAGATGAGCCTCACCCCTTCTCATGGCCATAATTCCACCTAAACTACCAACATGAGCTGATGACAAATTAATCTCCTTGTGCTTTTCGTGTATCATATTCGAAAGTATATCCATTATTATATCATGACTTCCTATGGAAACAATCGTATCATTTATACTCTCTAAATTCTTAAGCAGTTCAATTTTGATTTCTTCCCCTGCATCTATTCCTTCAAGGTTTTTCGGGATTTTTGCTATACCATCGGCCTTAACAAGGGACATTGTAACACCTGCGCCTCTATTCAATGGTGTAGCTATTAACTTGCCCTTAACCTTACCCAGCTTCATTCTCACAAATTCTAAGTGCTTTAGCGAAGACATTAGACGCTTTGATAAAACAGCATCTACAGATTGTCCTTTAGGTGCTTTGCAATTTCGATATCTATATATCAATGGTTTAACAAAGGCTTCAAAGACAATATATGCCGAAACAGGATATCCAGGAATCCCAATTGTCGGTTTACCATTAACCCTGCCCAATATTGCAGGCTTACCAGGTTTTATTGCCACTCCATGGATAATCAGCTTCCCAATCTCATCAATAATCTTTGATGTATAATCTTCGGTTCCAGCTGATGATCCGGCATTGATTACGATTATATCGTTTTCCTTGGCTGCATTTAGAATTTTATTCTTTATTAACTCATATTCATCTGGAACTGGCTTATATCTTTTAGGTATTCCTCCATAGTTTTTAACCATAGCTTCAAACATTCTTGAATTAGAATCTATTATCTTACCTGGAGCTATCTCTTCCTCAGGCTCAATTATCTCTGTACCTGTAGGAATTATACCTACCTTAACTTTTTTAATAGCCTCTATTTCTAAAATTCCTCCACATAGCAAAGCCCCTATATCCACCGGAGTCACCTTATGATAAGAGGGAACTATCATTTCACTGGCAACTATATCCTCTCCCATAGGTCTCACATGCTGCCATGGAGAGGCCGCTTTAATTATTTGCACTGTTTCATCATCTACCGGCATAACATCTTCTATCATAATCACCGAATCATAGGGATCTTCAATGACATCTCCCGTATCTACATATATAAAATCTTTATTACACTTAAGGTTTCTAGGGTTTCTCTCATCTGCACCATAGGTTTCCTTAGCTTTCACCGCTATCCCATCCATTGCTGATGCATTAAAAAATGGAGAAGAAATTCTTGCGAATACAGGCTGGGCAGTGATTCTATCAAGTGAATTGTATACACTTACAAGTTCTGTTTCTTTATTTTTTATTGATTCTTCTATCTCTTTAAAGAAAAGCTCTTTCGCTTCTTCAAGCTCAACATTAGAAAGATAAACATTCCTCTCAAACTTATTCATTGGATACACCCTCCAACATAACGTATTGATATTTTGATTAATAAATGTACTCTATATAGGTATTACTTTTACCATCTCTCCCTGCGCAACTCCTTCTTTATCTGTCTCTATTTTTATATATCCCTTTGCCTTTGACATTAGAGTAATCATCCCTGACTTTCCAAAAATAGGTTTTGCCAAGTATTCCTCATCTTCTCTTTCAAGGGTAACCATCTGATAGGTCTCCTTCCCCTGGGCAGAATGGATATTTGATGTGAATCTCGCCTCAACTGAACACTCCATTTCTGAGTCAATTCCCTGAATATACTTTATCAGATACTCTACAAATACCTTGAAGACTATCATCGCTGATACAGGTTGTCCCGGTAATCCAAAAACAGCTTTACCTTTAACCTCAGCAAGTATTGTGGGCTTTCCAGGCTTTATAGCAACCCCATGTACAAACACCCCTGGTTCTCCAATTGCATTTATAACCTTGCTGGTTATGTCCTTAGTACCTACTGAGCTTCCACCGGATATAATCACAATGTCATTATTATCTATACACTCTATAGTAGTAGCCTTGAGTAGTTCAAATTCATCCTTTACAACTACTTTTTTTGTCACAACACATCCTGCTTCCTCAGCCATAGAAACCAATGTATAGGTATTTATATCCCTTATCTGACCCGGTTTTACGTCTTCACTCGGCCCTACTATCTCATCCCCTGTTGATATAATGGCAATAGTCGGTAATTTATACACCTTGATTCTATCAACCCCAATAGAAGATAAAACTCCTATATCCTGAGGCCTCAACTTCAAACCTTTGCTTAAAACCTTCTCATCTTTTCCTATATCGTCGCCGATATCAATAATGTTCTCCTTAAGAGCCACGGGCCTATAGACGGCAATATTCTCTTCATCTAGCTTTTCTGTATACTCAACCATAACTACAGCATCAGCTCCATCGGGTATCATTCCTCCCGTAGGTACATAACAGGCTTTATCTGCAGAAACAACTTTATCAGCGGACTTACCCATATGGACTTCTCCAATTGTCTCCATAAAAGCAGGCAAACTCTCACTTGCTCCATGGGTATCCTTTGAAAAAACCGCATATCCATCTACTGTAGATCTTCTAAAGTGAGGAACATTCACATTTGAATATACATTGTCAGCTAGAATTCTTCCCACAGCCTTATATATATCAATTTCTTCATTTTCCAATTTATAATCCTTAAAATGTTTTTTCAATTCTTTTTTTGCTTCTTCTACACTATGCACTCTAAACATTTTCATAGGCTACACCTCTTATCAGTTCTAAGTCTCAAGTTATAAATTGCAAATCTTTAGTTCTCTTTAACTACATTATATATAAAGATAGAAATCTCTTGGTTTCGTCATTTTGAGGGTTTAATATTAATTGCTCTGCTTTTCCACATTCAACTACTCTTCCTTTATCCATGAAGATAACTTCATCACATAGTCGTTTGGCTTGGCCCATATTATGGGTTATGATAATCGCTGTCATATCCTTTTCTGTATTTCTTTTAACTATTGCTTTCTCAATTATCTCTATGGAGCTTGGATCTATATTCGCAGTTGGTTCATCTAGCAATAAAAGCTCTGGCTCAAATATTAAGGCTCTTGCTAAGGCAACCTTTTGAGATTCACCACCGGATAAACTCGTAGCAAGCTGAGATCTCAACTCAAATACCCCAAGCTCCCTCATTACTTCATTAACTTTATCCTCTATAGTCTTCTTATCATATTTTCTAATCTTCAAGGGATATGCAATATTATTAAATACAGAGGTCCTTAAAAGATATGGTCTTTGACTCATATAAGTAATATTCTTTAATACTTCATTATTTAACGGGTTCTCGCTATAAAGTGTTTTACCCATTGTAGAGTCTTCAAGACCTGCAATCATCTTTAGCATTGTACTTTTACCAGCACCATTGGCTCCAATGATTCCATATATCTTACCCTTTTCTAGGGTTATCTTCTCCAGATTTACTACTGTTCTCTCTCCATAAACCTTGATTAAACTCTCTACTCTTATGTCCATGTTTAATCTCCTACTACGTATTTAAATAATATTGAATTTGTAACAAAAGAAATAGTTAGTAAAACTAATCCCATAGCTATTGAAGTGGAATAGTTTCCCATACTATTATTCATTGCAATAAAAGAGGTCATAACTCTCGTATGCCCCTTTATATTTCCTCCTACTATCATTACTGCACCAACTTCCGATATGGCTCTTCCAAAGCCGGTCACAACTGCAATGAGTATATTTATTCTCATTTCTTTAATTAATAGTGTCAACGTGTCCCACCTATTTCCTCCAAGGGTTTTGCAGATCTGCTTTATTACATGTCCTTGCTCTTTAGAATTGTTAAAGATAATTCCAGTAACAATAGGTGTAACTAATAAAGTTTGTGCAATAATCATAGCAGCAGGGGTAAACAACAAGCTTAGATGACCTAAAGGTCCTCTTCTTGAAATAATAACGGCAACCACCAATCCCACCACCACTGGAGGCAGGCTCATAAAGGTGTATAGAAATCTTGTAAATACTCTTTTAAATCCGAACTTTTTTAAGCCAAGAAAAATTCCCAGTGGAATGCCTATCAATGATGAAATAAGTGTAGAAGTAAAGGATACATATATTGATAGAAATACTATTGAATATACTTCCTTATCAAGGGATAGAAGAAGTTTAATCCCTTGGGTAAATCCATCTATTATATGCCCCATACTCTACACCTCCATTTTTCTGCTGTCTGTTAATATTTTAAGTCATGGTCTTCACTTTGAGAATTATATAGTGTTTCCCTAGTGCCTACTTTGCATTTGGAGTAAATAATGGTTGTCCAAATTTTTCTTTTCCAAATTCACCTATAAGCTTCTGAGTTTCTTCAGATAATAACCACTCTACAAATGCTTTAGCTCCTTCGCTGTTAATCTTATCGTTTTTGTCAGGATTTACAGGAATAACACCATATTGGTTGAATAGTTTAGAATCACTCTCTACAACTACTTCTAATTCAATTTTATCCTTCATAGAAAGATACGTAGCTCTATCGGACATTGTATAGGCAAGCATTTCGTCAGTCATCTGTATAACCTTACCCATACCTTCTCCTGCAGAAACATACCAATCACCCTTAGGCTCTACTCCTGCCTCTTCCCAGAATTTCTTCTCTTTTTTATGGGTTCCTGAATCGTCTCCTCTAGAGACAAATTTGCCATTTCCTTCGCTTAAAATTTTAAAGGCCCCAATAACATTGCTTTTTGCCTTCTCACCTAACTTTGCTGGATCATCTTTAGGTCCTATAATTACGAAATCATTGTACATTACATCCGATCTTTCAGTTCCATGTCTCTCTTCAACAAACTTTTCTTCACTACTTTTTGCGTGAACTAATAAAACATCAGCTTCACCGTCTCTTCCCATTTGAAGAGCTTTTCCAGTTCCAACAGCAACAACTTTTGCTTCTATACCAGTTTTTTCTTTAAAATTAGGCAGAATATAAGCCAAAAGCCCACTATTCTCCGTACTTGTTGTAGTAGCTAATATTATACTTCCATTATCCTCTACTTCTTTAGATTCTTCGTTAGTCTTTGGTTCTTCAACAGCCTTTGGTTCCTCAGTAGCATTTTGCTTTTCAACAGCCTTATTTGCACATCCAGCAAAACCTACAATTGCTAAAGTAACAATTAGTACCCCAATTAATATTTTGCTTATCCCCTTCATAGTTTCCCTCCTAAATTTTCTTGCATTTTTATAGGAAAATAATTAATGGCTTTCAAAAATAACAAAAATGTATTTTGAATGCCGGCGTGATCAAACTACAAATTTTAATTTTTGAGTTGAAATAAAAACTCAGGGGCATCGAACCCCTTCATTTTGGTCAGATTTCTCTTCGAGAAATGACCTCAACAAAAAAAACATTCCCCTGAAAGGAATGTTCTATACCATTAATCTTTTCCTTTCCAAACATGGGAGGCACAAAGATTTCTCCTTATACCCATCGGTCTATAATTCATAGTCTTATCCTTAGAATTATAGACTCGGAAAAATAAATATGTATTTCAATATTTGACAAAATTATATCATATTCTTCCTACTTGTACAACTCAATAATAATCTGTATTTTACAAAAATTCATTATTTAATCTTTCATTGCCTTCCAATAATAAGTATATTAATATAAAATATAAGCAATATAATTGATGCATAGAATTTAAATAATCTTCATATAGGAGGGCAATATATGTTTAAAGTAGGCATTATAACTGCCAGTGATAAGGGTTCAAGAGGTGAACGTGAAGACAAAAGTGGCGAATTAATTAAAGAAATTATGTCAGCTAATGGCTATGAGGTTGCTAAGTGGGACATACTCCCTGATGAAAGAGAGCTTATTTCAGATGAACTTATAAATATGTCTGATAATCTTGATATACATTTGATTCTTACAACAGGTGGAACAGGCTTTTCTCCAAGGGATTGGACTCCTGAAGCCACATTAGATGTAATTGATAGACAAGCACCGGGAATCTCAGAGGCTATGAGGTATTATAGCCTGCAAATTACTCCTAAAGCCATGCTTAGCAGGAGTGTCTCAGGAATTAGAGGAGAAACTCTAATAATTAATCTCCCTGGAAGTCCTAAAGCAGTTAAAGAAAATCTTGAATTCATATTGCCTGCTCTGAAGCATGGACTTGAGATTCTAAAGGGTATTGCTGGTGAGTGTGCTAGAAAATAAAACCCGTTAACTCCATTCATTCTAAAACATTTGGGGCTGAACTCATATAATACCTTTATAGGACGGCCCCAAGTCATCACTTCTTCTCTCTCAGTCCACCTCATCAATCATCACAACAAATATTTCCTCATTACTATACCATTTTCACTATATCCTTGTTTTTTGTTATATTTAAAAAAGTCTTTTATTTGTAAAATCTCTCGAAATCCATTGTCCATATATATTTTCCTGGCCCTCGTCCACTTCTCAGAAACTATTAGTATCATTGTTCTTAGATTGTTATTTGTAGTTACTATATATTTAGAAAACTCTTCAAACATTAGCTTGCCTAATTGCTTACCCCGAAATTTAGGAATTATCCCCATTGATGATATGTATAATTCAGTTCCATTGTTATTATGGGATTCTTTTATGGAATGACCCAATGTAAAATCCTTATCAGCAATATCTTCTTTGTATTTCCAAATCTCTGAACTTAAGTATCCTATAACCTCATTACCATGCTCCATTATAAAAAAACCTTTAGGAAATACATCAATTCTTTCAAGAAAAACTTCACTTTTTTCACAAATTTCTAATTTGAAGGAGGATGTCTCTATTCCCATTATATCTTCCATGTCATTTTCATTTGCTAGTCTAAATTCAATTTTTCTAAAATCCATCTTCTTCCTCCTTAATAACAATCTATTTCTAAATGTAAGAGAGTAACTTAAGGTCTAGTTATCAATTGTTACACATTATATTTCTTTTTTATCCCTGTTTAAAAATAATACTCTTAATTATTGCAAAATATTCTCTTACATGATGGTTTGGAATTATATATAAAGGAGTCTTAGCTGGTAAACCGGTTGCTTCAAATCCTAGTCTGCTTGCTATTAGCTTTGCTCTAAATAAATGAAAATCATTACTTGATATTGCAACCTTTATATTGTCTCGTGAGTCGACTACTTCAATAATCTCCTTAGCATATTTTATGTTCTCATAGGTACTTCTTGACTTTTCTTCTTTAAGAATCATTTCCTTATTAAATCCATGATCAATGAGATATTTCTCCATAACATAGGCTTCTGAAAATTTTTCATCCTTGCCTCTCCCTCCGCATAGTATGACTTTTTGATTGTAATTACTTTCTTTTGTAAAATTAACAACGGTATCAAGCCTATATTTCAATTCTAATGATGGCCTATCATCAATTATCCCCGCTCCTAAAATCAAAAAATAATCAATATCCTTCGTGTCATTGACATATGCGCCGGTTATTATCATACTCTCTATCATTATAAAGGATATGATGATTATAATTATCCCTATATTTACTAGTTTTTCAACGGTGCTACCTATATAGATACCACTATATCTTCTAATCAATCCATGGGTGAGTAAAAGTATGCCTGTTGTTAAAATTACTTTCAAACCAAAATAAAACCCCCACCCTAGTGACAAGCCAAAAAAACAATACAAAATGCATAGAATCCCAGTAGTAATTATAAAACTATTATGGTACATCTCCCTATTACCCCTCTGTCTTTCTGACTATTTCCCCACTTAAGATCTCCATCTCAAGTCTACAATTATCACTTGAATACTTCGTCATCCATTACATTTTCCCTTTATTTATTCCATTTTTTTCTAAAAAAAGAACCTCTACGACAGTTTTTTAGTCATAAAAGTCCTGGGGTTTTCATGTTGTGTCTTTAACAACATGTTAATTGATTGCTAAGTCTCCATCTTGCTCAAAGCCAAAAAATGTCATTTCCCATAAACAATGTGCAATAATATTTGGATAAGTATATTTTTTTAAGGTTTCTTCATAAATATAGTAACCTAACCACTCCTCGAAGCTAGCTGCAATTAGAGAATATCCCCATCCTTCATCATCTTTCCCGGAGACATCAAAGTAAAATTTCATATCATTTTCATCAAACTCATCCACACAGCAAGCCTTACCGTCTTCATCCTCTTGAAAAGCCTTTATATATACATAGATATTTTTATCATTGAGGCTTGGAGTAAGCTTCGCTAATTCTTCATAGAGCTTTTCAAAGTTATTAATAGGTCGTTCATTTTCTATGTCATAGTGTCGCATTAAGCATTTCCACACATCTTTGAAATCAGTGTCTATTATTAAATCCTTTAGTGTGCTCATTTTTCACCCCTATATTTTTAATAATTAACCCGGCCCGGATTATTCATGGAAAATTCAAAACTCTGCTGCTTCCTTTTGATTCTAAGACCTCCATCAAATTCTCGATGTACCGATTGGGTATGCCTTTGAACTTGATGAAAGTCTTAGAAATCAAAATTACTTGCACCCTTTCAAACTTTCCATGAATAATGTGGGCTTGGAATAAACATTTCTATATATAGTATAAAATCCCTTTTGATTTTACATTTTTTTCAAAAAAATAGGACTTATACTCTATTTTTTGTCGTATAAGTCCATAGTCCGGGACAACATATTAATGGGTAATAGAAATACCTACTGTCACAGCCCATAAACATCGGAAAATTCAATATCTATTCTATCAATTAAACTCTCTAAGCCATCATGATAATTTGTTGTAGATATATATTCCTCGTTCAATTCCTTTATAGGTAGATTTATAATAAACTCGGTGAATTCGCCAACATTGCTCTCAACATTAATATTTCCACCGTGTAGCTCCACTAGTAGTTTAACAACTGTTAATCCAATTCCGCTTCCTTCACTATTTCGCGTAAAGGATTTGTCAACCTGTCTAAATCGCTCAAAAATCATTTTCTGCTTTTCTTCTGGGATTCCAATTCCAGTATCTTTTACTGCTATAATAAGGTAATACTCCTTAACATATAGATTTACAGAAATTTCATCACCTTCATCTGTAAATTTTAATGCATTAGAAAACAGATTCAAAATAACTCTTTCAATGCTAAAGGGGTCACAGGCAGCTATCTTACGCTTTATATTTGAGTTGAATATTAATATTCGATTTTTATTTTCTATATAATCTTCAACTGAATAGGTTATCCTTCTTATAAGATCGACTATATCGTGATTTTGTAAATTCAAATCAAATGAATTCGAATTTATTTTTGTTATATCAACTAAATTATTAACCAACTTTAAGAGTCTATAGTTATTCTGTTTAATTATATTTGTGTATTTATCAAGCTTTCCATTAGCCTCTGAACTCAAACTACTATTTCGGTAAAAATTTAGCATTTGTAGTGCAGAAAAAGAAAGATTCAGTGGTGTTTTTAACTCATGTGATAAATTAGCAAAAAACTCAAGTTTCAATTTATTATATTCAAGCTGTTCTCTTAGCAACTTATGCTCAGTAATGTCTATTCCACACCTTAATATCCCTTCGATATTTCCCTTTTTATCTGTTAATGCAGCATTATGCCAGGAGACTATTCTTTCCTCACCAGTTCTAGTTGCAATAACTTCCTCGGAATATTCTATCAATTCTCCATTTATTATAGTCTCAAAGTTATGTTTTGCGTCTTCTCTATTCTCTTCTTTAGTAAAGTTATCATGCCACGTTTTCCCAAGAAGCTCCTCTTCACTATAACTTAGAATTTCACAGCCCTTTCGATTGATTAATATTATTTTTTCCTCTTTATCTAAAACCAAAAATAGAACTTCTGCAATATCAAGATATTTTTGAAGTTTATCTTTCTCTTTTTTCAAAAGAGCAGTTCTTTCTTTTACTTTAATATCTAGAATTTCGTTCGATCGTTCTAGGTTTTCATACAGACTTGCATTTTCAAGGGATATTACTATCTGTGAAGAGAGTATTTCTAGAACCTTTAGTCTATCTCTCGTAAAGGCTCCCGTCATAAGATTGTTTTCTAGATAAATTATTCCCTTTAGTTCCCTTTGATTAATTAGAGGAAAACATAGAAGTGATTTTGGACTGTTATTAACTATATACTTATCGCATCCAAATTTTAAAGACTTAACTGAATTTTCTAGAATGACACTCTCATTTGTTCTACTTACATAGTTTATAATACTCATAGGAATGTCATCATATTCATCAGCTAGTATATCACCAATAACAATTATATTTTCATCTTCACTTTCATTCTTCCCCTTAATTAAAAACTCACCTTTTTCCTTCATTATAAAAACTACTTTCTCGGCTCCCACATTCTCAATAATAATCCCAATTAATTTCTTAATCAATTCATCTAAAACAATCTCTTGAGATATAGCTTGACTTGCTTTCATAATAGTATTGATATCTACTAACTCTAATGTATTCATTGTACTTAGTTTTTCATCTGTATTTTTTCCAAGCTTTTCATAAAAAGTCTTAAAATATGTATCCTTTAGGGCTTTTACCTTAGCTTCTGCTCCCCAACGTTTATATCCAAATAAAGCTTCTTTAAAGTGTAATTTAGCATATCTATATTTACCTTTACCTAGCCAATATTTTGCAGCTAATTCATTAGCCAGTGCCTCTTCATTGACGTATTCATGCTCCCTTGCTAGAGAAATGGATTTATCATAATATTCTATTGCTTCGTCACTTTTACCAGTTACTCTCATAAGCTCTGCTTCAACCAAATAGAATTTATGTAAAAAATTCATTGGTGCATATTTAGACCAGGTTTTCATTATTGACTGATTTTCAGCAACCTTTATTAAGATTTCTTGTTTTTCGCTTATTGTAGCTGAAGAATAAATTGCGAGTCTTGAAAGAGAACTAAAATAATTATAAATGACCACATCCATCATAGCTGCGACCCCATCTAAGTCTGCTTCTGCTTTTTCTAAAATCTCAAGGGCCAAATAGTATTCTTCAAAAAGATAATATAATATTGCTTTACCTAAGAACATCGCAATCAATCCTGGTTTATCCCCCATGTTTCTCAATACAGATAGCATTTTCTTTTCGTCACATATATCGCCTGTAAATTCTAAAGGATTTTTTGTCTTCCCCTGCATATTTAAAACAAGCTGTCCATATATTTTTATATTGTTTAATGCTATACCATGTTTTATTTTTTCTAAACTCATAATATTATCGGCAATTTCTTCTTCTAGAACTTGTAGTGATCGACCTAGATAGAAAGAATTTTTAGCATGTCCAGGTAAGCAATAGGAAGCAAACTCAAAGTCTCCATATTCTATTCCTACCTTAAACCCTTCTATAAAGGAGTCAATACTTGTTTTAAGATGATCTTTCCAATGCTTAATACAATAATTGTTTATCTCTAAAACCTGGGACTTATATTTTTTAAGCTCTTTACGCTCTACCATATTAGTAGTAAGTTTTCCTATTCTACACCCTAACTCGATATCAACTATTCCAGCGCAGAGTATAAGCCCGTAAAAGGCGTAGGCGCTTACCGAAAAAGGTGCATTCCCATATTTTATAGAAAACTCTACCATCTTGCATGTTAATATTGGTGTCAGCATAGGTGCGGCCTTATATGTAGTCGGTAAGGTACTAAGCATAATTTGCATAGCACCAAGCTTTTCCGGGTCACTTAAGGTCGGTAAGTCCAATAAGTCTTCCACCTCAATTTCCGACATGGCTTCTTTAACTTTGGTAAATGCTTCGTGAATATCCGATTGCTTTGGTTTGAGGGGTAAGGCTATTCCCATTGATCTAAGCACTGATATTCCCGTTTCTAAGGCTTCGAATAACTTTAATTGCGCCTGATAGACTTGGATTTTAACACTATAAATCTGAACCTTATCTGTTATTGTTTTTGCACTTTTCAAGACTATCTCAGAAAAAATATTCATTTGTTCATAATTACCTATAAGATACGCCATTTCAGCTATTTCACAGTGTAATTTTAAAGTCAGTTCATAGTGCTCTCCCCAGGAATTATCGGGTAACATTTCAATTCCTGTTTTAAGATAGGTATAGGCTGGTTTGTAAGCCGAAGAGCTTTTTGCTGCTATGCCAGCCATAAGGTTTAACTCTGCAAGTTCTATTCGTTCATTCTTACTTTTCAAAGTTGATTTACCAATATTGAGTTGTCTTACAATCTCAAATAACTGCTCTATTTTTTCCTTTTCTCGGTATTGTTTTAATAATAGGCGACCAATGTATAAATGTGTAGCTTGTCTAACCTCTTCAGACATTAAAGAATACACTGCCTGCTGTATTCGGTCATGAAGAAATCTAAACGTTTTATTTGTTCTTGATGATTTTATACTGAAATTATTAACAATTGATATCAATCCTTCTTTAACTGCTGGCTGTAAATCCTCTAGTATATAATCTATGGTTTCATCGCTGATTAAGTCCAAGATTTTTAAATCGAACTGATTGCCTATACACGCTGCTCTTTTTAGTTGTTGTCTAGTTGAATGTTTTAACGTAATAATTTTTTTTATCAATAGCTCCACTACATTATCCGTCACATCCAATTTTTTTATTTTTGCTGTATCCCAGCACCATTGACCCAAATTATAATTAAACAAAATACACTTTTTATCATACAAGGACTGCAAGAACTGTTTAGCAAAAAAGGGATTCCCCTGGGTTTTGTTATATATAAAATCTGATAATTCCTTAATATCAGCTAAGTCTTTTTTTAAATCAATCAAAGTATCTTCAATCAATAATTTAACATCTTTCCTTCGAAATGCTTTTAAGTCTATAATATTCGTGACAATATTGCTTTTAGCTAGTTCATTTTTCATCATCATAAGTGGCTGAATTAAATCAATTTCATTGTCTCTATATGCTCCAATAATCAACAAGTGATTGATCGACTCATTTCTCATCAGCATTCTTATAAAATTCAAACTTGCAGAGTCGGCCCATTGCAGATCATCAATAAATACAACAAGTGGATGTTCTTCTTTCGCAACGATCTTCATAAAATTTGCAGAAACAAATTTGAATCTATTTTGTGCTTCTATCGTTTCAAGTTCAGGAATAGGACTTTGTTTTCCAATAATTAATTCCAAAGATGGAACAACCTCTGTAATTACCTTCCCGTTAATTCCAACTGCTTTTAGTATCTTTTCACGCCATACTGCTAATTCTCCAGATGGTTTCGAAAGCAATTGATCAATAAAGTTTTCAAGTGCTAGAATGAGTGCACTGTAGGGTATTCCTCTCTGGAATTGCTCAAATTTACCTGATACAAAACATGTAGGGTCACCTAAAAGGTTTTTCTGCATTTCTCTTACTAAAGAAGATTTGCCTACTCCTGCATAACCTTTAATCAGTACTAATTGCTTTTTTCCATTATTAGCTTTTTCTATATATGAGGATAATTTCCCGAGTTCTTCGTCTCTTCCATATAGCTTCTTTGGTATTTCAAACCTATCGACAATATCCTCCTTGCCAATTTTAAAATACTCTATATTGCCATTGGATATAAAACTCCTTTGACATCTTTTTAAGTCTCTTTTCAACCCTACTAGGCTTTGATATCTATCTTCAGGCATTTTAGCCAAGAGTTTCATTATTATCTCCGACAATACCTGTGGTATTTTTTCATTGATGATGGCTGGAGGTACAGCTTTTTGTGCAATATGGGCATAAATGATCTCCGATCTATCAGAATGTTCAAAGGGTAATTTGCCTGTGAGAAGTTCATAAAGGGTTACACCAAGGGAATAATAATCCGTGCGATAGTCTACTGTTTTATCTATTCTGCCTGTCTGTTCTGGAGATATATATGATAATGTCCCTTCCAATTGCTCGGGATTTTTACCTTTATTTTTATCGCCAGCCATTAATACTGAGCTTCCAAAATCAATAACATTTATATCTCCCTTGCTATTAATTAGAATGTTATTTGGATTAATATCCATATGAATAACTTTCTTCCTGTGAATTTCATTTATAATATCAGCAAGCTGAATAGCTATATCAAAAATTTCTTCTATCCTAATCTGTTTGTTTTTAAGTAATTCCCCTTTAAAATCTTCTCTTACTATAACCGGCCTACCTCGCCAATTTTTCAAGTCATATACCGTTGCTACTCCTTCAATATCGTTAACTTTTTGAACAATCTCATATTCATATTTAATTTTTTCAATGTTATTTAGTGTCAAGCACTCTGAAGATAAGGTCTTTAGAATTACACTCTCATTCTTTACCGTATTATAGCCACGATAAACAAGTGTATCCTTTCCTTCATAAATCAATTCATTGATTTCATATCCTCTAAATTCCATCATATCATCACCCTTCAACTTTTAACTCTTGTATCTGTGCTTCAAGATCCACATTTAAAGTAACTAGATTAGGTTTTGATAGCGCTGAAAATCCCCATTCCAAATTATTCGTATACTTTATAAAAATCAAATAGAAGACTCTTAATTATTCCTGACGTTACTACTAAATACTCTATTTTTGATATTAATGGTTATATGGAATTAAGTTCTGATATTTCTATATTTCTCCATTTATCGCAATTTCCCTCTTAATCTTACATCTTTTTCTATACAAAAAAAGCGCTTATACGACAGTCTTAACGTCGTATAAGCTCCTTTGGTCGCTTCTCTAATAAAGTAATGCTTTTATCTCCGGGAATGGATCGAGTGCTCTTTCTAACACTCCAGTTATATATCCTATTAACACTCCATAATTAACTATCGGCATGCCAATTCCCTTGGCCTGCTCTATTCTAAACTCCATTTCCTTAGGATTTAGCATACATCCTCCACAATGAAGAACAAGATTAAATTCCTTCATTTTATTGGGTTCTGGATATGCAGTTCCTGAAGTCCATTCAAAGTTTAGCTTTCCTCCCACCATCTTTTCAAGCCATTTTGGAATTTTATCTCTCCCTATGTCACCATCTTGTCTGTGGTGAGTACATCCTTCACAAATCAGTACCCTATCTCCGGGATTTAAATTCTTTATCCTACTTACACCCTTTACTAGCTCCATTAAGTCACCCTTATATCTTGCAAAGAGAATAGAGAACGAGGTTAGGGTTATATCCTTAGGTGTGTCTTTATCTACCCTTGCAAAGGCCTGGGAGTCGGTTACTACTAATTTAGGTTTCTTGCCTAAACTTTCTATTGTCTCCTTTAATTCAGTTTCCCTTGTAACCATTGCAATTCCACCATGGTCAATTATATCTCTAAGTGTCTGCATTTGAGGAAGTATCATTCTTCCCTTCGGAGCGGCCTTGTCTATAGGAGTAACTAGAATCACAACGTCTAATGGATCTATCAGGTCACCAATTATTACTTTTTCGTGCTTTTTTAAATTTGCTTCTTTGATTATTGTATTTTTTAGATCATCAATCCCTTCCTTTGTAGCTGCACTAACCTTAACAAAGGGTATTTCATATTCAGAATTCCATTTCTTCAAGATATCATCTTCAACATCTTCTATATCAATCTTATTAACTACTCCTACAAGAGGTATTTTTTTCTCTTTTATTCTTGTGATTATTTCGATATCATAGTCAGTAATTCCAGTTTCTCCATCTACTAAGATAATAGCAAGTTCAGTCTTGTTAAGGACCTGATAGGTCTTCTTAATTCTTAACTCTCCAAGCTCACCAACATCATCTAAGCCAGCTGTATCAATTACAACAACTGGGCCAATAGGTAATATCTCCATAGCTTTATAGACTGGGTCCGTTGTTGTTCCAGCCACATTAGATACCAAGGCAATATCTTGATTTGTAATTGCATTTATTAGGCTTGATTTTCCTGCATTTCTTTTCCCAAAAATTGCGATGTGCAGTCTATTACTTCTTGGAGTATCTTGCATCTATATATCCTCCCTTCTAACTTTCAGATATGGCGGCATCTTTCTCCCTGATTCATCTACAGCTTTAAATGCTGATTCCAAGTCTACCATATTTTTGTCGCTGTATATCTGATAGTTATATCTATATTTTGAAGGTGTATTTATCAACATAATCGTATTTGCACCTGCTTCTAATGCCTTTGTTTGACCATCTGGGTCAAGGGATGCTAAAGCCGTTGTTGCAGGTATAAATACCCTCTTGCATACTATTCTTGTCACAGCTACTGCCTTAAGTGTCATGTCTATGCTTCCCTTAGGATAGTTTTCAAAGGGAGTCCCTTTAGATGGAACGAAGGGTCCAATCCCAATCATATTAATCCCCATTTCCTTAAAAAATAAAATATCTCTAGCTATATCCTCCACAGTTTGTCCCGGCAGTCCGATAATATTACCTGATCCGTTTAGGTATCCTAATTCACGAAGCCATTCAGAACACTCCACTCTATTGTCGTAGTCGTCATCGGGATGAATAAATTCAAAAAGCTTTCTATTAGTTGCTTCGATCTTTAGAAGAAAATTATTTGCACCAAGTTTCCTGTATAATTCGTACTCTTCCCTCGATCTCTCTCCTATACTAAGTGTTATATTCATTCTAGTTTCTTTTTTAACTCTCTTTATTAGGGATGAAATCTTATCCGGTGTCCACCACAAATCTTCACCTGATTGTAGAATAACAGTTTTTAGTCCGATTTCATGGAGATAATGAACAACCTCCATAATCTCATCTTCATCCATCCTATATCTGCTGAGATCATCCAAACTCTTTCTAATACCACAATATCTACAGTCTTTACGACAATAGTTCGAAAACTCTATTGCACCCCTTATATCAACCATATCTCCGACTATCTCTTTTCTCATTCTGTCAGCGGCATGGAATAGAGCATCTTTTTCAGCTTTTCTATCGGTTTTTAGTAGCATTACAATATCTTCAAAGTTTAATTCTTCTCCATCTTCGATTTTCTTTAGAACTTCCATAAATTCAGGAGATATAACCGAATCCATTAATTTCTCTACTAATCCAGCGAGCTTTCTTGGTTTGTCAGGATAAATCCCTTCGATAGAAATACTATTTTCCCTTAGGATTTTCTCTGCTCTTTCTTTATCTTCTATTTTCACCTTAATAGCAGTTGCACATACCGTTCCATATTCAGAAGGAGCCGGTACTAAGGATGTATAAACATTTTCATCCTTTAACAGCTTGTCGCCCCTAAGCATATGACTTGTAGATCCTGCCATGATGAGGTAATGTTTGATTTGTTCTTTTGTCATAGTAACCTCCATCGTCTATAGAGTTATTTATCCTAGATTATTGATTCAGCCTAGAAGTAAAGGTCTCTTTCTCCTGCTTCCAATCTCTCTAGCCTCTTAGTAGTTTCCTCTTTTATCTTTTTATCAACTACTTTTTCCAATTCTCTTTCAAGTAAGGCCTCTCCTTCTTTTCTTGTTTCCTCAGATCCATAATCCAATAAATACTCTTTAAAGGTTAAGATTGCATTCGGATGACAGAACTCATGGATGTGAGCATCCTTAGCAAGCTCCATAAAGGCTTCACCTGTTCTCTTTTCTCTATAACATGCTGTACAGAAGCTTGGTAAATGTCCTTGCTTTGCTACTACTTGAAGCATCTCATCAACACTTCTTTCATCGCTAGTTTCAAATTGTGTTGCTTCTCTATCATCTTCCTCATATCCACCTGGGTTAGTCTTTGAACCAGCTGATATTTGTGACACTCCAAGTTCAAGTACTTCATCTCTTAAACTTGCACTTTCTCTCGTTGATAGAATTATTCCTGTGTATGGTACAGCCAATCTATAAACTGCAACTATTTTTTTCAAATCCTTATCCGACACTGGACATGGCACTTCTTTTAAAGCTGAGTTATGGGCAGGTCTCAGTCTTGGTATTGAAATAGTATGAGGTCCTACATTATATTTATTATCTAAATACTCTGAATGAATTAATGTGGCAAGTACGTCAAACTTGTAATCATACAGTCCTAAAAGCACTCCTATACCTAAGTCATCTATACCACCTTCAAAAGCTCTATCAAGAGCTGTTAATCTATAATCATAGTCAGATTTTGATCCAGTTGGATGCATTATTTTATAGGTTTCTCTATGGTATGTTTCTTGGAAAATTTGATATGTTCCAATACCTACTTCCTTTAACTTTTTAAAGTCTTCCACAGGCAGAGGCGCAGCATTTACGTTTATTCTTCTTATGTCAGTATTATCGTATATCGCTTTAACAGAATCTACTATGTGGTCTATATCTGTCTTCTTAGCATCCTCACCACATACTAGAAGAATTCTTTTATGTCCTTGGTCTTCAATTGCCTTTGATTCATTAACAACTTCTGTGGCACTTAATGTTCTTCTGTGCAACTCTCTATTTGCAGCTCTAAATCCACAATATAGACAATTATTTGTACACTCATTGCTTGTATAAAGCGGTGCAAAAACCACAATTCTATTACCATAGATCTTTTCTTTTATATATTTTGATGCTTCAAACATTTCATGTAGTAAATCCTCATCCTCTACCTGAAGAAGTACTGAAGCTTCTTCGAAGGTTAGTCCGAAACAGTCCTTTGCTTTTTCTACAATCTTTAATATTTCGTCCTTTGGAGCATCCTTAGCCTTTTCAAGCAATTCATTTATATAGCCCTCATTAATGATTTTATGAGTATCCATTAGCACATACCTCCCACTATTTTTTTAACTCTTATTTTTTAGTCAATGCACTCTTTACTGCAACTCCATCTAATTTCCCAAGCTTTCCTGTCATAGCTCCGATTTTATCCGTGGTACCATCAACTATTATGGATATTACCTTTACCTTTTTCTCCTTATAGGGGATTCCCATTCTCCCTACTACTAATTCTGAGTAACTTGATAATATAGAGTTTACAACCTGTACACTATCTTCATTTTCAACAATTATTGCTACAACACCAATTCTTTTATCCATTAGACTCCCCCCTGTATTACATTGTTAATCCTACTCCATCCAAAGATTTTCTCCAAGCAAAAAACTTTCCAAAAGATAAGAAAATGCTTACCCTTTGGAAAGTTTTATGCAAAAAACGGCATACTTCACCTTCCTCATTTCTTACCTTTTGCTCAGAAATATCCTTGCAATTAGTTATTTTAAAAAATTATGAAGTTGTAAGTAAAAGTAAAGCAGTTTTGTCATCCTCCTAATAGATACAATCCATTAGTCAGAGTCCGTACTACTATATATATACCCTAAATGTTATTTTTATAACACATTTGTTTTATTAAACAGCGTAGATGAAAAATCATCTACGCTGAAACTATTAACAATATAGAGTTCATATCGCAGAACTTAATTTATACATATCAAAATACTCAATGATTCTAGGAGGTTTTGATGTGCATAAATTAATAGTTCTACTTGAATCTCTATAGTTAAATATCTATTTTTATTCTCCACATCCGCATGCAGCTTCTTCTACTGAACAATCACAGCAGTTTTCTTTAGTTGCATATATTTCTCTCTTCTGGTAGTGAGTATGAAGAAGGTCATGGGACTTATGTCCATTTGGCTTACCTAAGAACTCTTCGTAGATCTTTGTGATCATTGGGTTCTTATGGGATTTTCTTTGTTCCATTATTGCATCTTCTTCATATAGAGCTTTAGCTCTTTCTACTCTTACATCTACATCCATTAATGTCTTAGCATCAACGTGAGGCTGTCCACCACCAGTTACACAACCACCGCTACATCCCATAATTTCGATGAAGTGATAATCTTTTTCACCGGCTTTAACCATTTCTAATACCTTAGCAGCATTAGCTGTACCATGTACAACTGCTATTCTGATTTTATTTCCAGCTATTTCTAATTCAGCTTCCTTAACGCCTTCTTCAACACCTCTAACAACATCGTATTCTATATCTTCTAGGTCTTCACCTGTTAATACATCTGCAACAGTTCTAAGTGCTGCTTCCATAACTCCACCAGTAGCTCCGAAGATAACACCGGCTCCAGTGTACTCACCAAATACTTGGTCAAAGTTTTCATCTGGTAATTGTAAGAACTTAATTCTAGCTTGCTTAATCATCTTACCAAGTTCTCTAGTTGTAATTACTGCATCTACATCTCTTAAACCATCAACTTCCATCTCTTCTCTTGCTGATTCAGTTTTCTTAGATGTACATGGCATTACTGAAACTACAAAGATCTTCTTAGGATCAATATTGTTTAGTTCTGGATAGTATGACTTTAATACCGCACCTACCATTTGATGTGGCGATTTACAAGTCGATAAATTCTCTAGGAACTCTGGATAATAGAATTCACAGTATCTAATCCAACCAGGTGAGCATGAAGTAATCATTGGAAGCTTTCCACCATTTTGAAGTCTATCCAATAACTCGTGACCTTCTTCCATGATTGTAAGGTCAGCCCCAAAGTTAGTATCAAATACTTTATCAAATCCAAGTCTTCTAAGAGCAGCAACCATCTTACCAGTTACTCTTGTTCCTATAGGTAATCCAAACTCTTCACCAAGTCCTGCCCTAACAGCTGGTGCAGTTTGAACTAATACATGGGTATCTGGATCTTCAATTGCATCCCATACTCTTTCAATGTCAGATTTTTCTCTTAAAGCTGCAACTGGACATGCAACGATACATTGTCCACAGTAAATACATGGCGCTTCAGCCATACTCTTATCAAAGGCAGGAGCAACCTCAGTTTTGAATCCTCTGTGTGTGAAGTCTAAGATTCCAATTTCTTGAACCTGCTTACATACATTAACACATCTACCACAAAGGATACACTTGCTTGCATCTCTTACGATTGAAGCAGACTTGTCGTCAACTGTGCTAACTCTTTTTTCACCTTCGAATGATACTTCTTCAATTCCTAATTCTTCTGATAATGTTTGAAGTTCACAATTTCTATTTCTAGAGCATGTTAAACATTCTCTGTTATGATTTGCTAAAATCAACTCTACAGTTGTTTTAACAGTATCTCTTACATGCTTAGTATTTGTCTTAACAACCATGCCCTCTCTAACAGGAAGAACACATGATGCTTGTAAGCTTCTACCACCTTCTACTTCTACTAGACAAACTCTACAAGCTCCTACTTCGTTTATATCCTTAAGATAACAAAGTGTTGGTATATCTATTCCAGCTTCTCTAGCAGCTTCAAGTACTGTATAGTTACTTGGTACTTCAACCTGCATACCATTTATGGTTAAAGTTACTTTCTCCATCTTTCACCTCTCCTTATCCTATAGACTTACCGATACTACTTTTTAATGA
>JMSU01000130.1_pt1 | contig 37933 bp, 25 predicted proteins | sample 179011 | NCBI WGS metagenome assembly JMSU01 (sample SAMN02769580, study PRJNA246767) | bioreactor metagenome | isolation source: Culture-1 Bioreactor ArsB derived from microbial biomass from the upper 2 cm... | place: Germany: Bremen | collected day 87 after inoculation
TTTACCATATCTTCATTATCAATAGTTCCAATCTCACCTGCAAGCTCATATGCCATTTTTTAAAAAAATTTTCCATGTTATTTTTTCTCTTTCCTTTTCTTTTCACTAGAATCACTTCGTCTGTATTTTTTACTCGATTTCTTCTTCAATACAAGGTAAATTTGCGATAGTAAATAAAAATAATAGACTGCAAATTAAGTTTGAATCACTTTTTCAGTACAGCTATATTGTTAATTTAATATTTTTATCCTTAAATCCTTCAAAAATACTATACACAATAGGTATTAGAACAAGAGTGAGGACCGTAGATACTAAAAGACCACTGACTATGGTAATAGCCATAGGTGTAAAAAGATCACTTCCAAGAAAAATTAAAGGTACTAGTCCAAGTACAGTTGTGATTGTACTCAACATTATAGGTCTAAATCTTTTCTCAACAGCCGCCTTGCAAGAACTGTATACCGACTTGCCATTCTGTCTTTCGCGGTTAATACAGTCAATTAGGACTATGGCATTGTTTACTACTACACCAAAAAGACTTACTATTCCTAACAGTCCAGTAAAAGAAAGCGGTTGATTAGAAACGTAAAGTCCGAGGATAGCTCCGATACTTGACATAGGAATTACTAAAAGAATTATAAAAGGTTGAGAAAATGAATTAAACTGTATTAGTAACACAATAAATATTGCCAGAATAGAAAAAATAGATGTAGCTCCAACATCACCAAAATTATTGTTTATACTCTCCTGCTCACCAGCAAAAGTGATTTCAACATCGTGAAAATCCATATCCTTAATCCTCGCCCTAAGAAGATTTTGAATTTTAACCGAGTTATATCCTGACTTAACATCGCTCATAACAGTTACATTAAAATCCCTGTCGTACTTCTTTATTTCAGGAAGTAAAGCTTTTAGATTCACTGAAGCAAACTGTTTTAAAAGGATTTTCTCTCCTGTTAAAGTAGATTTAACTGTAAGGTTTTCAAGCTGCTCTTTTGAGTCAATATTGCTTTTTACAATAATATCGTATTCTTTTCCATCCATTCTAAGGACAGAAGTCTTTCGTCCTTTTAATGCTATACTAGCTTCATTTTGCGTATCAATCGTTGTTATTCCTAAACTTCCAGCAGTACTTATATCAATTTCTATATTGAATTCATATATCTCATCTAAATAATCATCACGAACATTTATCGTTCCTTCAATTTCTTTCAGAATATCTTTTAATCTCTTACCAATATTCCCTAATTCTTTTATGTCATCACCAGACACTCTTACTGTGATAGGTGCACCAACAGGCTGACCCTGCTCAAGCTCTTTAATAGTAGCCGTTCCTGATGTAATACTTTTATCCAATATACCTTGAATATGATCGGTGAACTCTGAATTCAACTTAAAACGTCCACCATTTTCTAGATCAAGTTTTACAAGTATCTGAGCAAAATCTGGTGACTTTGTCCCTGGCCACATTGTATCCCAAAATTTCGGTAAACCATCACCAATTGAAGTTGTATATGATATTACTTCTGGCTGTGTTGACAAAATATTTGAGACCTCCTCTGCTATTGCTTCTGTTTTTGAAATATCAGTGTTTTGTTCGCATAAAATATCTATATATACTATATCCTTGTCAGCCATAGGAAAAAACTGAAGCCCTAGTCTTGAAGAAAGTAAAACGACAAACAAAGCTACTGATAGTGCTAATAGAACTGCTTTCATCCTATGCTTTAAACCGAAGTCCAACATGGTTTCGAAAAATACTCTTACTGGCGAATTAACTTCTTTGCTTTTTCTACCACTTAAAAATATATATGACATAGTTGGAGTAACTAAAATAGCAACAAGATATGAAAATGTTAGTGACGCCATAATGATAATAGGTATACTTATAATATATTCACCAACTGCTGAATTAATAAAAGCTAAAGGGATAAAAGCTACTACAGTTGTAAGAGTAGAGGTCAATACAGGCATTGCTACCTCCCTCGTCCCTCCAATACAGGCTTCTAACCTATCAACCCCTCTATTCAGCCACGCTTGAATTGAATCTATTACAACAATTGCATTATCCACAAGCATTCCCAGTGCTATTATCAATGCAGTGATTGACACTTGATGAAATTTTATTCCAAGTATTCTCATAGCCGAAAAAGTAATCAAAACCGTTAAAGGTATTGCAGTAGACACTATAACGGAGTTCTTTATCCCCATACTCAAAAAGGATACAATTATAACAAGAATCATTCCCAGTAAAAGATTTCTAATAAAATCATTAACCGACTTTCCTACATCATGGGGCTGGTAAAGTACTTCATCAAATTGAATATCTTTAGGAAGCTCATTTTTTATTTCTTCAATTTTATCCTCAATTTGTTTACCTATATTTACAATATTTTTCCCTTCTTTGAAATAACCTGCCAATAAAATTGCTTTATTAGCGTTATACTTTATCTTGTGGTTTGATTCTTCTAGTGAATAATATACCATAGCAATATCATTTAACCTTAAAACTTCACCAGTGTCACTTGAAATACTAATTATCGTATTTTGAATATCTTCAATTGACTTGTATGTTCCACCGGTTTTTACATTTATTTTTGTGTCACCATCACTAATATCTCCTGTGGGTATTTCAGTATTGGAAGCTTTGATAATGTTTACAATATCCGCCAATGATAAATCATAAAAATTTAATTTTTTAGTGTTCACCTCAACTCTTATTTCTTTTTCCTGTTTGCCACTAATTTCAATCTGAGATAGTCCATTAATTTTTGCTAGATCTTTTTTAACCTTTTCTGCATAATACTCAAGCTCTTCATGGGTGTATTTATTTCCTGACATACTAATAATAATGCCTGATGTTTTTAAAATTTCAGTATTTATCTCCACAATATCACAGCCATCAGGCAAGTCTTTTTCCACATCATTCATCTTTTCTCTTAAATCATCCCATGCCTCATCCACATCAACACCGTGGTCAAGTTCAAATATTACATTTGAAATACCATTTTTTGAAAAAGATTTAGAATAGTAATATCCATCCATTTCAGCTATACTATCCTCAATTTTACTTGTAACATGTTTTTCCATATCTTCTGGAGATGTCCCTGGATAAATTGCTGTAACAATTGCGGCAGGAAGATCAATCTTTGGCGCTTCCTGCTTTGGAATAACATAATAATTATATAGGCCAAAGAGAACCAAAACAGTTATAGCAAACAAAGTTACTTTCATTTCTTTAATTGCATAAAATATAACTCCTTTTTTCATTTCTAATCACTTTCCTTATTAACTATGATTTTTTCACCATCATTAATTTTTTTCATCCCTTCTATAATTACAAGCTCATCGGTTTTTAATCCATTTACCATTACTTTGGTTCCAGACACCTCTAAAAGCTCGATCTTTCTTTTTTCAGCGTTATTACCCTTTACTACAAAAACATAATCATTTCCCATTGGCATTATAGAATGAACAGGTATCCAGATGCCTTTATTAGTTCCCAAGATATATTCTACATCCACAATTGAGCCAATAGCAAATCTTCCTTCGGGGATTTTTATCTCCGTAGTATAAGTCCTTGTCTCTCTGTCAGGCATATCATCAATAGTAACAATTTTTCCTTCTGCTTCATCTTTGCTATGATAAATCATAACTTTAGTTTCTTCGTTTATTTTTTCTACTTCATTAAATGCTATTCCAGTTCTCACAATCTCCTCATTGCTTCTTATAACCACAGCAGGATAACCCGCTGGACACATTTCACCTTCCTCATAAAGTATGTCTACAACATATCCGTCTATATCAGCCTTAATTACTGCATCTTCAATAGTACTTTCTTTATACAAATAATCTGTTTCTGCCTTCTTTAATTGATGTAAAAGTGCGTTTTTATCTTCAATTCTACTGCCTTTGATGAGCTGCTTTTTTATTTCCTCTGCCTGTTCCAATTCAGATTTACGCAAATCTAATTCAAGCTTTATATTGTCAAAATCATATTTTGATACGGCATCCTCATCAAACAGTTTCTTAATTTTTTCGTAATTGTCAACTGCAAAGGCATACGCATCACGAGCTTTTTTTTCATTAAGTTCTGCTTTCTTTACATCTTCTTGTTCCGCACCATTTATAGCCTTATCATACTGAGTCTTAGCTATATCCATCTGCGCTTTAGAAGCTTTAAGATTGAACTCCAAATCCTTTACATCTAGTTTAGCTAGAGCATCTCCTTTTTTAACTAACTGACCTTTTTTAACAAATATAGTATCAATGTATCCAGTTGTCTTAAAGGACAGTTTCTTTATGTCTCTTGCAGTCACTGTTCCAATATATCTTAAGGTGATATGGCTTTCAATCTCCTCTACCTTCATGACTTTAACAGGCTTACCTTCACCTTCTTTTTTTAATGACTCCATATCATTATTATTACAGCCAGAAGAAAACACTATCGAAATTATTAATATAGATACAGTTAAAAATCTTTTGTTCATTTCCATCATCCTTATTTTTTAATACTTTCTGTTAATCTAATTTATGCTTACCTCAACAAGTCAAGTTTTGTTAAAAACATTTGAAATATCTATATATTTTTTTAACTATATAGAACGCACTTATAAATCTACATTTTGATTCCTTAAGTAGCCATTCTAGCAGCACAAACGATATAAGGTTATTTAAGGAATCAAAATGTAAAAGATTTACTGCGATTTCTATACATTAGTTAAATTATTGTTTAAGATTTAATATCTTTTCCAAAAAATACTTTATTTCAATAATCTTTTCTTCAAATTATCATAAAATGTTTTATTCAAACGAGGCATTTTGCTCATTTTATCATTAAACTTAATCGCTCGGACTGGACAATTGTGTACACATTTTAGACAAAATTCACAGTTTTGATGATTGAATGAGGGAGGGCCTTTTGTTGATGATTTATGCTCTACTGCATTTTCACTCCCATTGCTTGTCCAGCATTTCCTTCCGCAGTTTCTTATACATAAACCACAATTACTACATATATCTGGGTCAGCTGAAATACACATCTTTAAATTTTCATAACTTCTTTCACCAAAAAAACGTGCAATATTGTTAAGTGGAACATACCACTTATACAAAGGTATTTTTACATTTTCTTGTAAAGGTATTATTTGTATAAATTTTTTGACAATATCTACTGTATATTTAATTTTAGTTAAAGAAAATCTTTCATAGTTAAACATAAAAGAAATCCATGGAGGCATCATTAAAACCCCATCACTTGCAGGACCTCGTATACCCAAGTGATTAACAGTAATGATATTCTTTTTTAACAATTCTCTAACTAATATCCTAGTACTATTACCTGAGTATAAACCATAAGTAGATAGTACTATAGCATTCTTAGCAGCCTTTAAAGGAGAAAGACTTTCCACAAATTCAATGATCGATTCAGATGGTTTGCAATGATAGGTTGGAAAACCAATAATAATAAAATCAAATGTTGATAGCAAAGCCTTATCAAACTCATAGATGTTATGTAACTCAACATTAAAATCAGTAGTAAGTTTTTCTTTTAAAACTTCACAGATAACCCGAGTACTTCCAGATCCTGAGTGATAAGCTATCAGAATCTTTTTCTTGTCATTGTATTGACTCAATGTATCTTTAGAATAAACACTCATTTCCATCACCTTTTTACTAAAAATTTTATTGGCATTCATTCAATTTTACTTACACTTAAATTTAATACGTTATCTTAAATCCATATTACTTCCATACCTCTAACTAGATTTCTTTTTCAGCATAATAAAATAGGAATAATAGAATTTCTCTGCATTAGTAATATATGCTATCTCTAGTCCAGCTGTTTTAATGATTTCACAGAATAAATCCCATCTCTCAGATTGCTTAAAGTCATCTAAAGACTCATTTAGAAGTACTTCTGAGTACAAAAACATATTGCCAAAATACATTCCAATACGTTTGCCTAAGCTAAAATCTCCCTGTGAAACGGCTAAATTCTTTTGTATGGACTCAACCCTCGGATAGTATTGACAAATCATAATATGTCCATTTTCGCTAAGCAAATTGCTAAGCTTTCTAAATAGTTGTACTTTTTCTTCTTCTGAAAAATAAAATAAAATATAGTTAAGTAGTATTAAATCAGTTTCTGAATCCAATTCAATGTCAAAAATGTTTTCGTTTAATATCCTAACATTATCGCGACCTCTAAATCTATCCTTTACAATTTTATATACTTCATTTTGTAGTTCTACTCCTATAGCTTCTTCGATACTTTCAGATTTGGATACGATATCTATGTACCCTCCATATCCACACCCTACATCCAGAACCTTCCTAATATTTGAAATTGATTTCAAATTATTATATGTATTCTTAAAATGCTCTTTAGTAAATAATTCAAATGCTTTCCTACCTAAATCTGTATAAAACTCTTCACTTTTTGAAAACCTTATTTTTCTCTCAAGATTAACATTTAGTAGCTCAAGTATGTACTCACTTAAAGTAACCTCATACTCATATGTTTTATTTTCAATAATATTTTTCCATCTTTTATTTACATCAAAGGTCACCAAAATATCTGGATTAATACTAACTTCATTTTTTAAACATCCTAATAAGTATATAAATACAAAGTTTTTCATTTCTGGTTTTTGTATTTTTCTCATCCAATCCAAATTCTCCGATTGTATATTTTTTATTACCTCTTGTCCTGTAAAGTATTCTTCAGATAAGAACTTTTCATCTATTTTTATCTGATTCCCTCTCTCTTCAATTACTCCCACCTTGCAACCTAGTTCTATAAAAGCCCGTAGTATATCGTGGTCAAATCTAGATAGTTTCTCCATCGGAATCCAAGACCTAAGGTCATTGATAATATTATTACGCTTTGCAATACTAATCACTATCACTCTTATTAAATCTACTATCTTTAAATAAAGTTTAAGTTCAATTCCTAGCTTTGTGAATCCAACAAGTCTAGATACCTTTTTAAGTGCTGGTTCAATCCACTTTTCGTTTTCAGTTTCGGAAGATGAAAAGTTTGCTTCTTCAATTACTTCAAATGTATTTAACTTTGTAACCATAGAATCCCCCTTATAAAATTTCAGACATTGTTAAAGATTTAAGTTTGATTTTTAGTTTAATCTATTGATTAAACTGCTCTAAAAATATGTAGTCGCCAAAGCCGGCTCTTGATAAACAGACTCAATTAAACAATAGGGTGCTTTATTGGAGTGTTGATACCTTCATGTCTTGATTACTTCACCCACATTAGCTTTTCACAATCATTTAAACGCCGTTTCTCAATGGCGACTACATTGGTTTTCATTTAAATTATCAGCTTTAAAGTGCATGTTATTGCTATCTGATTTTTCATAGAACCTTTGACACTAGCAAATTTTACTTATCTCTTCACAAAGAATATTAATAGTTCTATCTATTTGCTCTTCAGTATGTAACGTTGATAAAAAGAATCTTAATCTTGCAGCATTTTCATCAACTGCAGGATAAACAATAGGCATAACATTAATATTTCTCATCAGTAATGAGTGGGAAAGCTTCAAGCACTTTTCAGAATCTCCCAAAATGACTGGAACTATTGGAGTATTCTCGCTCAATCCAGTATTAAGCCCTTTTTCTTTGGCCAATTTTAAGAACAGTTGACCATTATAATTTAGCTTTTCCACAAGTTTTGGATTGGCTTTAAGCTGATCCAATGCAGCAAGAGCCGCGGCTGTGTTTGAAGGTGAAATTCCTACACTAAAGATAAAGCCAGGAGCACTATATTTTAAATACTCTATTAATTCTTTGCTACCTGCTATGTATCCACCACAACTAGCTAATGACTTACTTAAAGTCCCCATCCATAAATCAACATCAGATTGTTTGATTTCATAATATTCACCTATACCCTTGCCATTTTTTCCAATAGTCCCTAAGGAGTGTGCTTCATCAACCATCAATAGTGCATTGTGTCGCTTCTTTACTTCAATAAATTTAGGTAAGTTGGCAATATCGCCATCCATGCTATACACGCCTTCTATTATTATCAAAATACGTCTATAATTTGGACGTAGCATAGTAAGCATTTCATCTAAGGCTTTCCAGTCATTGTGAGGAAATGGTCTTCTGGCTGCACCTGACATTAAACATCCTTGAATAACGCTATTATGAATAAGAGAGTCATGAATAATAAGATCGTTTTCTCCAACTAGATGCCCTACAGTTGTCACGTTTGTGGTGTAACCTCCTACATAAACAATACTATCCTCTGTACCTAAGAAGTTAGCTATTTCTTGTTCTAGTTCTCTATGTAATGGAATCTCCCCTGATAGCAGACGACTTCCTGAAACTGATGTTCCAAAACGTTTGAGAGCCTGTACAGCTTCATCAACTACCTCAGTGGCTCCATTTAATCCTAAATAATTATAAGTAGAATAGTTCAACATTTCATTTCCATTAATATTTATAACATCCCTAGCTATCTCTTGATTTATTTTAAAGTAAGGATTACTTTCGCCTATACTAACTAGCCTTTCCTTCAAGTTTAAATATTCAGGAAATAGGTTGAATTGGCATGTTGTATCTTTATCTGAAGAAGAATTGCTCTGTTGACATTGTTGCTCTCTACTAGTCTCATCATTTTCATGTTCAATAATAAAATCTTTCTTCAACTCTTCAATAATAAAAGACTCAACATCTTGTACAGTTTTCTCCTCATTGTATATTTTTATAAAAAAGTCACGGGAAACATTTTTTAAAGACGGAAATTCTTTAACAAGCTGAGACACTAAGTCACCTGCCATGATAGAATCAAAACCTAAATCATTTAATATACTATGTATAGGTTTTATCTCCTTTATCGGATATGCAGTAATGTTTGATAAAATATTAAGTATAATATTTCTAACTGACTGGGCACTCATTGTACTTTGATAATCCTCACTAACTATCGCACACTCCCGATCAGCTGCACATTCTTGAATAGCTCTGTCTACCACAACCTTTGATGCAAAATTATTTGTATTTAATAATGATGGAGATGAATTATTATCCATCATTATGGTAGCAACCATTTCACTTTGTTGTTTGATTAATGCTGTCTGTTCTCTCAACAAGCTAATAACATCTTTCTTATAATTACTATCCATTTCTAGGCTCCTTTCTTCCTTATTGACTGTTTTCTGAGTAATTTCAAACCAATATTTCTGACGATCAAATGGGTATGTAGGTAGAGTTACTTTATCACCTGATCCTAGTGACTCCGCTAAAACTTCCCAAGACAAGTTAAATCCATAACTATAAAGCTTCGATATAGGATAAAGTATATCTCTCCATGTCGATGAATTATACATAAGAGACGGTAAGACGATATAATCTGATGTCAGTACTCTATTTAGTAATTCACACAATGAGTTCGAATTACTTACTACTAAATAAGAATCTATTCCTTGTGATATAAGATAATTAATACTTGCGTTAATTGAAGTTGGCTCTAGCTTCTGAGTTAGCCATTGGACAGTATTAATCTGCTTTTCTGTAACATACTTTCCATATACTTCCGATATAAATGGAATCTGTGGTGACTTGAGCTTTATGGATTCTACATCACTTTCATCACAAATATCTTTTATAAGTGAAGAATGCAGGGTGCTATATTGAGGCAACTGATAAAATATTATCCCAACTTTATCAAGATATTCAGTTACATTATTAATCTTATCGTTACTCCCTGAAACGACAATATAGTCAAAATTAGAATTGCTCATTACACTTATATCTGAATATTTTTTCAACTCATCCATTATATTCTCTTCGTCCAATGAAAAAATGATAATAGAATCCTTTGCTGTCAATGAGTTCACTATTTCAGTGTGTACAAAAACTATTTTCAAAGCATCATTAATATCCAGCACCCCAGAAACACATGCGGCTACATATTCACCAACACCATAACCAGTCACGGCTGTAGGTGTAATTCCCCATGACGTCCATAATTGAGCCAATGCATACTCAAAAACAAAAACACAGATTTCTCTTATGGTATAATTATTTTTCTCATTACTATTACTACAGATATAATCTACTATGGAGAAATCTATATACTTCCGAATTATTTGTTGACATAAATCAACAGCCTCTTTAAACACCTTAAATTTATTATAGAGTTGTTCTCCTACTCTCGTACCATAGAAGTACTTCCCTGAAAATACAAAAGCTAATTTTTCATGAGATGAAGGTGAAAAATCTCCTTTCATCTTTAATTTATTTAAATAACTATCTAAATTTTCCCTCATAGTATCAAGGGAATTAGCAACAAGAGCAGCTCGATACTGAAAATGGTTCCTTCCAACATTTGAGCTGTAACAAATGTCTGATAAAGAATACTCTTTGTTGTTCTTAAAATACTCACTATAAATATTAATTAAAGCAGCTAGATCTTTTTTTCTCTTAGCAGATAGAAAAAGGATATTAAGATCATTTTCATGGTTATTTGAACATGTTTTCGATTTTATTGGTGCTTCCTGCAAAATGATATGAGAATTTGTTCCGCCAAATCCAAATGAGCTTACACCAGCAAAACGAGATGAGGAGCTTGGACACCAAGACTCTATTGCTGTTGGAATTTTAAAAATAGATTCATCCATAACAATATAAGGATTTAGCTTTTTAAAGTGTAAATTAGGAGGCACCTGCTTTTTCTGTAAACATAATGCAGTTTTTATCACTCCGGCAATTCCTGCAGCTGATTCAAGATGTCCTATATTTGTCTTTATTGAACCTATCATGCAAGGACTACTGCTCTCTCTATCATTGCTAAATATCTCAGCTAAATTATTAAGTTCTATAGGATCTCCCAATTTAGTTCCTGTTCCATGGGACTCAATATAAGAAATATCCTTTGCACCTACACCGGCATTTTTCATGGCCTGATTAATTACTTGTCTTTGAGCAAGACCATTGGGAGCTGTTAAACCATTACTTTTTCCATCCTGATTGACATGAGATCCTCTAATAACGGCTATAATATTATCTCCATCCTTAATAGCATTCGAAAGTCTCTTAAGTATTACGATGCCACATCCCTCGCCTCTTACATATCCATTAGCGCTGACATCAAATGTCTTGCAACGCCCATCCTCCGATAACATATTGGCCTTTGAAAAAGCTTGTGATAACTCCTGTAAAAGGAGAATATTAACGCCTCCTGCAATAGCCATATCTGATTCACCTCTTCTGATACTTTCACAAGCATAATGGGTAGATACAAGAGATGAGGAACACGCGGTATCAACAGCTAAGCTTGGCCCCTTGAGGTTAAATGCGTATGATATTCGATTTGCGGCTATCGCTAGAGAATTACCTGTGCCAGTAAAAATATTCAGCACACTATCGTTATCTAGTAGAAATTTCGCATAATCATTACTTGAAATACCAATAAATACACCGGTATTTGTTTCATTTATGGCACGTAAAGGTATCCCTGAATTTTCTAAAGCTTCCCATGTAACTTCTAGCAAAAGACGTTGCTGAGGGTCCATACGTATTGCTTCCCTTGGGCTGATAGAAAAGAACTGTGGATCGAAGGTTTCAATATTATTAATGAATCCTCCTATTTGACCACTACCATTTTCATTAAATGGTATGAGTTTTTTTCTCTCATCAGAAATCTTAGAAATAGCATCTATACCGTGAGTAAGCTGCTCCCAAAAGGATTCAACATTATCAGCTCCACCAGGAAAACGACACGCCATACCGATAATAGCTATCGGTTCATTTTTATATGTAATAGAAGTATCCTGTTCCTTATTATCGATGCTAGTAGCAGTTCTTGATAAATATTCAGATAAAGAATCTATTGTTGGATAATCCCAGATGATAGAAGGAGAGTATGTACCATTCAACTTCTGCTCCAATATTCCTACAAGCCTTTCAGATCGAAGTGAATCCATCCCAAATTCTGATAAAGGTATCTTACAATCAATTTCCTCTACTCTCTTATTAATTAACTTTGCGATTTCTATCCTTAATATATTTTTTATACTTTCTGTGTCATTAATAAGTGGTATATCGTTTTGACAGTTTTGTTTATTTGGATTTTTTTTCATTTCTTTTATCTTTGAAGAATCCTTAATAGAAAATTTCTTTTCCTCCTGGGCTAAACTTTTTTGGTAATCATCGCCTAGCTTAAAGCGTTGTATTTTCCCACTTGTAGTTTTAGGGATTTTTTTAACAGGAACAATATTATGAACTTGAACTCCAAGACTCTTGTTTATGCGTTCACGAAGTTTTGAAGCCAGTTGATCAAATTGAAAGGTATCTTTCTTTTTAAACAATATAAAAATGACTAATCGCTCTTCCCCTATAGTATGATTAAAAATTCCTACAGCAACAACTTTCCCCATTTCAGCTCCAGGAATGTCTTCTACAATACGTTCTATATCATGTGAGTAATAATTCTGACCATTAACAAATATTACGTCTTTAGCTCTACCTGTTATATATAATCGATTATCCTTAATAAATCCTAAATCTCCAGTATTCAGCCACCCATTAGGTAGTATTAATTTGTTAGTTGCTTTTTCGTTATTATAATATCCTCTAGTAACATTTTCACCTCTAATCTGTATATGGCCAATATGCTCAGATGGAAGTACGTTACTCTCGCTATCTGTAATTCTTAATTCATTACATGGTAAGGGATAGCCTAAATCAACTAAATCAACTCCGTTTTCATCGTCTACCAATAGTATTTTCTTGCCTTCCGCTAAGTATCTACGATCAATAACTATTGATTGAGCTGTTTCCTTAACCGGTGGAAAGGCCACTCCTAGGGTTGCTTCTGCTAGTCCATAAACAGGGAATATAGAGTTTTCTTTCAAACCATAAGAACTCATCTCATCTAGAAACTCATTACATAATTTAATCGATATAGGTTCGGCACCATTAACTATTACCCGCACACAAGACAAATCGAGATTACACTCTTTTCTCCTTTTGAAAAATCTCAAAAAGTATTTATACCCAAAATTTGGGGAGGCTGTAAATGTGGCTCTATATTGTGTAACTTTTTCTAGCCAAAGTGTTGGTTTTCGTATAAATAAGCTTGTGGGAATAATATACTGGTCTATTCCCGCTAATAAAGGAAGAAGATGAAACCCAATCAATCCCATATCATGGGTAAGTGGCATCCAACTAAAAAAGATGTCTTTACGTGTTACCTCAGCTCCATCAATCATCGAAATTATATTGCTTATCAGGCTCCCATGAGTAACTATCACTCCCTTTGGTTTTCCTGTGGAACCAGATGAAAACTGAATAAATGCGATTTCATTGGAAGAGATATTATCTTCTATATCAATATGAAAATTATCAACTTCTTTCTCATAATCATCACAAGTAAAGATAATACTTTTAGATTTGAATTGATTTTGTATTTCGAAAGTTTCATTTTCATCAGTAAATTTTATGATTCTTTCAAAAACACTCTCTGTTGTTATCAAATATGGATTATTTAGGGTCTTCCATATCCGTATTAACTTCAAGCGATGTTCTGAATTATTACCGACCGAAACTGGAACAGGAATAAATCCTCCTAAAATACAAGCCCAAAAAGCAACGACGAACTCATCAGCTTTTTCTAATTGAAGTAAAATCTCATCACTCTTCTTAATTCCACTCTCTTTCATCACGAGCAATAAGTGACATGCCTTAGTATATATTTTTTTATAAGAAACATATAAATCATCTTTGCCTGTAATAAAAGTTATTCCTTTGTTCGAATTCAAACCTTGATACTTCAATATCTGCACAAAATTTTTGAACTCAATCATTAATAAGCCACACTCCTTTCATTATTAAATATTATGTAAAGATATACACTATTCAAAAGATAAATTACGCTACACATTTTTTCCTATAAAACTCATATATTTTCTTTAATATGCCTTTTCTAAATAATTTTTTCCGTATATTTCAGTTCTGTTTGTCCATAATTCTACTATATATTTTGCAATCGACTATTCTTATGTTTGTAAGCATTTTATCCTCAGTTCGGACATCGTACGGTATTTTTTTAACAATATGGCGCATAAGTTATAAAAATACAACCCAAAGCATATGGTAAATACATAATTTCCTACACGCTAGGCCTTAAACCACGATTTTTACAAAATCATGTTGATAGTCCATGTATATCTTTAAATTAATATATCACATTTCATTGTTATAATTTGTAGAAAATTGTAAAATATTATTTTTTTATTTTTTTTACAATTATATATTTGTATTGGTTTTATGGGAAATATAGTAAATTAGTTCTCAACTATACTTTACAGGAATGATTATAGATGGAGGAAAATTTATTTTTAGCAAAGAATTTTTTTTATAACTAAAAAGACAGCTATTAATACTTTCTCTATTATTATCTAAATACTATGAGCTTTAATTTTCCCCTCAGAAGGCATTGTAAAGCTAGGCGTAATGAAAAGTCTATGATATCTATTAAACACCTTAAGAATTTTAAAGTCTATTTATTAGAGTAATACATGCTTATTTTGTCGTACAAAACATTAGAATTTAATACGTTAACTTTTTCAGGAAACTTATCTTCCATAGCGCATACTGCTATTTTATATTTGCGGTCTATATTATATAGCTTAAAATAGTAGTTAATAAATTCATTATCTGATTCAAAAGTAACTGCATTATTATCTACCTTCATAGAAAAAGAATCAAAAGGAATTGAGAGGCCTTTACCAACTGCTTTTACATAGCTCTCTTTTAATGTCCACAATTCATAGAAATATTCCTGTCTCTTAGAATCACACTTATTTATAAGCTCATTGTACTCCAAAATCGAAAAAAATCTCTTTGCAATCTCAAAATCAGTTGTTTTTACAATCTCAATATCTATTCCTACAGTGCAATTACCAACAATGCATACTACCCACTCACCCGAATGAGATATATTGAAATGTAAATCCACATTATTAAGTAGAAATGGTTTTCCATAATCATTTTTGCTAAAGCAAATATCTTTAGCTTTTATACTTATATTTTCGCTAATTGCATACCTAGCTAAAATATCACCGAACAGAGTCCTTTTAGTATCTTCAAATTTGAGAAATCTTTTTATCCTTGTAAGCTTATCCGCTGATATAAACTGCATAAACTTTTCACACTTTAATTTATCTATTTTAAGTGCATAAACTTCAATCATTATAAACTCCTTCTTTAGAACTAAAAATGTAGTATATAAGCAATAATTATAAATATATTACGTCATACTTTATGAATGAAATCTTTAACTCTATATGCTATGAATAGTTTCTATCACTTTATTTAAATCTTTTATATTTTGTATATTAAGTATTTTTACATTTTCTTTCACTCTATGAGCTATAATTCTTACAAATGAACTGAGTGATTTTCCAGGGCCTATTTCAATAAAAGTATTTACGCCGTCATTAATCATACGCTCAATACTTTCTTCCCATAAGACTGAACTACTTATTTGCTTAACTAGCATATCCTTTACTTCTGTTTTGTCTTTGTAATAATCTGCTGTAACATTAGTTATTACAGGTAAGTCAAAATCTTTTATTACAATGTTCTCTAGTTCATTCGAAAGCTTCTGACCTGCTGGAATCAACATCGACGAATGAAATGGTGCACTTACTGTCAATGTTATTGCTCTTAAATTCCCCTTTTGATTTAGAGTTTGGCATAAGTTTTCGATTGCACCTACTTCACCTGAAATAACAATTTGTCTAGGTGAATTGATATTTGCTACCTCAACAATACCGTATTTTTTTGATTTTTCTATAGCGTTATATAGTTCTTCTCTTTCAGTTCCTATAATTGCAGCCATAGTCCCTACTCCAAAAGGAACTGTTTCCTGCATATATTTTCCTCTCTTTTTTACTAATCTTACTGCATCTTTAAAATCAATTACTCCAGCTATTACTAAGGAAGCATATTCTCCTAAGCTTAGTCCAACTGTTATATCAGGTTGTATTCCTTTTTCTGTTAGAATTTTTGTAATAGCTATACAGGTTGTCAATATCGCTGGTTGTGTATTTTCTGTTTTCTTCAGGTATTCCTCAGGTCCTTCAAAGCACATTTTCTTCATGTCAACTCCAATGGCTTCGCTTGCCTCTTCAAAAACTTCTTGAGCCACTTGGTTATTCTCAACTATATCCTTTCCCATTCCTACATATTGGGCACCTTGTCCCGGAAATATAAAAGCAAGTTTTGACATACGCATCTCTCCCCTTATAAAAAATATGAAATTCAGCTAATACTTATTTAAATAAAATTTTATTCCTCAACCTATATATATCTTCTTTATAGATTTTAAGGTAAGTAACAAATCGATCCCAAGCCCTCAAATTGAACTATCCACGGATGTTTTCTCTTCTCTCATATATAACAATTGAGAAAATATCATTATTAATCTCCTAATCATGTTTAATTCCTTAAAGCTGATCTTTTCACTTCATTCGTATCTTTAATGTACTAAATAATTTTCCTTTATATATTACAGCTATCCTAATTTAGAATAATACTTCTTTTAGTCTTCTTGAATTATTGATAGGAACCTTACATAATTCGGATGTCATTACATAATATCAATCCCTGTAATATTTTAATTAAAAATATTCATTTAGAGTAGAGTTTATAATCTTTACTACTTCAGATGCTTTTTCAATATTAAAAAAATGTCCACCTTCAAATATACGCAGATTACAGCTTTTATCTGTATACATTTTCCATTCATCAATATTAGGTTTACCTGTACAATTGTCATGCTCTCCATAGAGCACAGTGATATCATGTTTTAATTTTTGGTCTTTTTTTAAATACTTGTAAGATTCAACAACCTCAAAATCTGCACGTAAAATAGGAAGAAACAAATCTAATAACTCTCTATTTTCAACCAATTTCTTAGGGATACCCCCATAAGAAAAAATCTCATTAATAAAGTCTTCATCAGATAAACCATGAATTTTTTTCATTGAGTTTAGTGTATGAGGTGGCCGCCCTCCAGACAGAAATACATGTATTGGCTGAATATTTAAATTATTCTTCAGCATATGGGATAGTTCATATGTGATTAAACTCCCTAAGCTATGGCCAAATAATGCAATAGGTGACTTGTCTATTTTACTTACAATAATCTCGCATATATCATTTAAGACTTGGTCAAAGTCCTTGCATAGTTCCTGGTTAAATCTTTTTCCTCTTCCAGCTAACTCAATAGGTTGTAAATCTATCCATTCATACAAAATCCTTTCCCACTGTGTATATATATTTGCAGCTCCTCCTGCATGCGGTATACAAAATAGCTTTATCCTTTTACTCGTCATAACTTTCTTCTTTCACCTCATAATGTTTTATTGTAAGGAATCAATAAGATATTGTAATAATAAGTTTAGGTGCTAAAATATTAATTACTTTCTTTCAAGGCACCTCACTGCTTAGATAGATTTTAAACTGGTGACTATACTTTTAAATACTTATAAGGTATTTTGTTTTCAATCTATTAAAAATACACTTTTAAAACTTTCTACTTATAGGGCTCTCCTCTCTGCTTCCAAAGAACAATTTATTGAACTTTTGCATTTTTTACATATAATTTCATTATATTGTATATATTCTATTTAATGTATTTTTTCCCTTTATTTTTTTTCAAGAAATGTGAATTTTCAGGTTGCAAGTAACCTAATCTCATATACTATTCTAATCTTTTTCTAATCCCTTATGTCGGGAATAGTAGTGAAAGGGCATCTATAATTTTCCTATTTCTAAAAAATCACTTTATTATACAAAAAATGCTGAAAGGTGATGAAAAAACTTCATTGCCTCTTCATCACCTTGTTTAAAAGATTTTTCAGCTAATCTTTACTAGGGTTTGCTTACCCTCTTCAATGATTATTTCCTTAGTTTTAGTACAAGCAACTAAGTCTGATATAGTTTCCATTAATTCATTTATATTGTTATCAGTCACTACTTCAATTTTATCTACGCTTTCCTTTAACGATAGGTTTCTCTCAGACTTATATTTCCTTGCTTCCATTAGTATCTTTTTAAGGGTTTCACCAAAGCTCAAGATCTTTTCATCAATTACATTTGTTTTTTCCCACAATTGTTCATGGATTGATATAGTCTCTTCATAGTAAACAAAGTATTCTCTATAAATTTCTTCGGTAATGTGGGGTACATATATAGCATACAATTTCAAAATACCTAAGCTTACATTGTATAATGCATATTGTGCCGAGATACGGTTTTTCTCTCCATAGATTTCAGGTTTATATAGTCTATCCTTTACTAGTTCTAAATAATTATCACAATAATCCTTCCAGAAAAAATCATCAATGATTTGTATTGAAATACCTATTTCGTATTTATTAAGACTATCACTTGCTCTTTGTACTGTATCTTTATACTTTTCTATTATCCATCTATCAGCTGGTAATATATATTCTGGTAAAGCCACTTTATAATCCTTTAGATGCATCAGAGTAAACTTTGCAGCATTCCATAGTTTTGTCATAAAACGTTTCGAGTTCCGTAATTCATCTTCTGAAAACATAGTATCTGTTCCTAGTTTTGCAGTTGCTGACCAATACCTAACGGCATCTGCTGAATATTCCTTTATCAGCTCAGAGGGTGATAAACGTGAATTTTTCTTTGATTTACTTATTTTTTCGCCCTTTTTAGCTAATACGAATCCACATACCATGATATCCTTCCATGGAATTTTTCCAGTGTGATAGATGCTTTTTACTATTGTATAAAATGCCCAGGTTCTAATTATTTCATGGGCTTGAGTTCTCATACTCATAGGAAGCAGCTTTTCACTCATATCATTGCTTTCATTCCACTTAGTATTTATTAGTGGGGTAACCGAAGAAGTGGCCCAGGTATCCAGTACTGCCGTTTCAGGTATGAATTCTTCGCATCCACAACTACATTTTTCACTTGGACAATCCTCTAATGGATTAACAGGTAAATCTTCTTCCCTTGCTAAAATATATTTCCCACACTTACTACAATACCAAAGGGGAAATGGTACTCCAAAGAAACGCTGTCTTGAAATACACCAGTTCCATTTTAGATTTTCTACCCAAGTTATATAACGATTTTTCATATATTCTGGATACCAATTTATTTCGTCAGCAGCCTTTAAAAATTCGTCCTTAGAGCTTAAAATATCTATATACCATTGTCTCGAAGGAATAATCTCTATTTCACTTCCACATCTTTCATGGGTTGATACTGCATGAACTATCCTTTCACTCTTAATTAGTAAATCATTTTCTATTAAGATTCTGATAATCTCTTTTCTAGCAGAGTTTACATCAAGTCCATTTATATATGGTACACTTTCATCTATTGTTCCGTCGGGACCAATAACCTTTTTATAGGGCAAATCGTATTTTTTATACCATTCTAAATCCACTGTGTCTCCAAAGGTACAACACATTACTATCCCAGTTCCCTTGTCTATCTGAGCGTTTTCATCTGCTAACACTGGAACATCAAAGTCATATAAGGGAACACTGGCCCTTTTACCAATGTATTTTTTATATCTTGAATCTTCAGGATGAATAAAAAGCGCAACACAGCCATAAAGTAGTTCCGGCCTAGTTGTAGCTATATATACTATCTCATCATCAATGTAAAAAGGTATCCAGTTAAAGTGGGAATCTATATCCTTTGGCTCTAACTCGGCCTGTGCTATGGAAGTCTGACAATGTGTACACCACAGTACTGGACTATCTTCTGCATAGGCCTTCCCCTTCTTTACTAGATCAATAAAGGATCTTTGTGAAATCCTTTGTGCTAAAGGACTTATTGTTTTATATTCTAAATTCCAATCTACACTAAATCCTAAGGACTGCCATAGTTCTTTAAATATCTTTTCATACTTTTCTATAGTTTTTAAACACTTCTCTATAAACTGGCTTCTGGGTATATCCCTTGCTATAATTCCAAGTTCTCTTTCTACAAGTCTTTCTGTCGGTAATCCATTGTCATCAAAGCCGAAGGGATAGAAAACGTTCTTACCTTGCATTCTCTGATACCTAGCAATCATTTCTGCTTGAGTATAGGAAAAAATATGTCCTATATGGAGTTTTCCACTAACCGTAGGTGGCGGCGTATCGATAGAGTATATTTCTCTATCATCATCCATTTTAAAGAAATAAATATTATTTTCCTCCCAAAACTCTTGAAGCCTTTTCTCTGTCTCAGTGTATTTATACTTTTTACCTAACATTTTAAAACCCTCCTATTTTTTTCTAGGCGCCTAGAATTTTATATTTTAATGCCGGCAAAAATAAAAAATCCCTTCGTCCTATCACTAGGACGAAGGGATGTAATCTCCGCGGTACCACCTAAATTTGTGTAAATACACACTCTTAATATATAGTACGAGATAAAAATCTTTATCCGATACTACTTCCCTCTTAACGGTGGAACTCCGGCGAAGTCTACTCTCATATATAGTCATGCTAATTTATTAATTCTTAAACTAGCATTACTATGATTTCGGTTCACAACTCAGAGGCTACCTTCCATAAACCCTTCATGGAGAATTTCCACCAACATCTCCTCTCTATGACTCGGGTGATTATGTACTCCTCCTCATCAAAGTCTTTAAATCTTATTTGCTTAAATATTGTTAAAGACATTATATAGTTACCTAAAAGTAATGTCAATAAAAACTTATTTACTATTTTCACAAGAAATTGTATATAGTTTTTCTTTTTCTGATCCGGATTATTCATAGAAAGTTTGGAAAAGTGCAAGTAGTTTTGTTTCTAAAGCGTTTATCAATTTTGAAGGCATACTAGGCAGTACGTCAAGAAATTGATGAATGCCTTAGAGACAAAAGGACGCAGCAGATTTTTAAATTTTCTATGAATAATCTGGGTCTAATATATATTATTCCAAAAGTTATTTTTTGATAATTTTATATAAAACGTGTCTACACAGTGGATGTTTCGGATCAAGCTTTGGATGTAAGAACTCTCCTGCATAATTCATTTCTAGCCTTTCCATTACTCTAATTGAAGGTTTATTTAGAACGGCTGTAAATGAAACAATTTCTGGAATCTCTAGATTACTAAATGCATAGTCTAAACAAGCCGTTGCTCCCTCAGTAGCGTACCCCTTTCCCCAAAACTCATGGCTAAGTCTCCAACCGATTTCGACACATGGTGTAAATTCAGCTTCAAAGCTAGGGATGCTTAAACCTATAAATCCAATAAATTTATTAGTTTCTAATAATTCAACAGCCCATAATCCAAATCCATGCTTGTCAAAGTGTCCATTGATTCTTTCTACCATTGAATTACTTTCTTCTACTGTAAGGAGTCTAGGAAAGTGCTTCATAACCTTTGGATTCATGTTCATCTCGGCAAAAGGTGCTAAATCAGATTCCTTCCATTTTCTCAGACCTAATCGAGGTGTTTTAATTGTATATTCCATATTACTTTTCCTCCTTATTAACTTCAAATCTGTTTTTTAATCTATTCAAGTATGATATCTATTAGTTCGCCTTTAGTCTCTTCTAGAATCAAGAAATTGTAAATGACATATTTTCTGTCCCCCAGTCTCCCAATCCCATAGGTGTAGACTAGATCCTTGACAATTATTCCAAGCCTTACAACCTATGCAATCCCCAACCTTCATCCAATCCCTTTGCCTCATATTAGTATATCTAGTTTCCCAAGTCTTAGAAAATGATAGCTCATTGACATGTCCTTGTAACCAATTTCTTGAAAGTGACGGACAAGCACTATATGTGCCATCACAAAGTAGACCACCAATATTTATTCCTGCTCCACAATAAAAAAAGTCATCCCTTACTTCTTTTTCCCATGTACATCCTAGATACCCTTCTTCAGAATAATTTATATGCATATTATTACATTCCTGTCTTTTTTCCTTTATAAAACTAAAAAGTTTCGCAAGTACACTGGGATTTATTAATAGATTTTTATCATTTACAGCCCGCCCCTTTGGGAAAATCGTGAGAATACGCCAACTTTGAATCCCAATCTCTTGTAAAATCTTATAAAACTCATCTAAATCACCAATATTTCCAGGATGAACGCATGTAATTGCTTCTACTGTCTCAAACTTCTGTGTTTCAACAAGCATTTTTAAGGCATTAATTGATTTTTCATAGGAGCTTTCGTTTCTCCTTAACCAATTATGACTATTTTCCACTCCATCTAAACTTACGGATATAGTTTTCATTCCTGTTTCAATACAATTTTCAATTACTTGTTCATCTACCAACATACCATTGGTAACCATCCCCCATGGAAATCCTAATTTACTGACTTCAGAAAGAATCGGGAACAAATCCTTTCTGACTAAGGGTTCTCCACCGGTTACAGCAACCATTATATCCTTTGAATTATAGTTATGGGCTATATCACTAAAAACCTCTAGAACCTTTTCAGCCGATAACTCCCTCATCTTTTCATCCTTTGTGCAATCCGAACCACAATGTCTACAATTAAGATTACATCTCATTGTAGCTTCCCAAAAGAAATAATTAAGTTCATGTGTATTGGCTCTTATCTTCTTTGCTTGATTCCATCCCCATTGCTTAAATTTCTTTTTTGAGTCTCCTAATTTTGTTCTGACAATCATTTTTTAAGCTCCATCTCTATCTTTATTTCCGTATCTTTTATATTATCAACTTCTATGGTTTTGGAAATGAATTCTCCATCATTTTTATTTCCATCAACATCTTCTACTTTTATAGTAATATTGTCCTTATGAAATAATTCTTCATTAACAATTTCAAAGCTTCCATCCTTTGAAGTAAATACTTGATCATTTGTTTCAGCGATAGTTATACTAATATTTTGTATTGGTTCACCTGATTTTTGTAAAACCTTGCCATTCATAGTATAGTAACTACGTGGAGGCGGACCATATATTCCACAACCAGCTAATGACCCCCCAGCAATAACTGTAGCGAAAAGCCATAGTAAATAGCGATGAACCTTTTTAATATGCTTTGCCATACCTTTAACCTCCTTTTCCTACAAAACGAGAAGTAGATTGTTTTGTTATATTTCTCATGTGTCTATTTATAGTTATTATTTTTTTATTATATTCCATTTAGACTAATAAAAACCTTTATAATATTTCAAAAAAATTGAAGCAGATCAAATTAATGACCTGCTTACTACCTCTGCATCTCTTATCATGAAATTAGATTATGTTTTTCTAATGCATTAATGATGACATTACTTTCCGTTCTAATATCCAAACTATAATAAAGTAGTATATTGTTTTGAAAAGTCATTCTCTTCTTCTAGTATCTTAGTTAACTAATCTATATATTGAAATTAATTTTATATAAAACGTGTCTACACAGTGGATGTTTCGGATCAAGCTTTGGATGTAAGAACTCTCCTGCATAATTCATCTCTAGCCTTTCCATTACTCTAATTGAAGGTTTATTTAAAACGGCTGTAAATGAAACAATTTCTGGAATCTCTAGATTACTAAATGCATAGTCTAAACAAGCCTTTGCCCCTTCAGTAGCATATCCATTTCCCCAGAACTCATGACTAAGTCTCCAACCGATTTCAACACATGGTGTAAATTCAAATTCAAAGCTAGGGATGCTTAAACCTATGAATCCAATAAATTTGTTACTTTCTAATAATTCCACAGCCCATAATCCAAATCCATGCTTGTCAAAATGTCCATTGATTCTTTCTACCATTGAATTACTTTCTTCTATTGTAAGGGGTTTTGGAAAATACTTCATGACATTTGGATTCATGTTCATATCAGCAAATGGTACTAAATCAGATTCCTTCCATTTTCTCAAACCTAGCCGAGATGTTTTAATTATATATTCCATATTGCTTTTCCTCCTTTTAAACATCTAATTGTGTCATATCTCAGTTCTCTGCCCGGCAGACCATTTCCAAGTTGTATCTTCCCTTCGATATACATGAAATGTTTTAAAATTTGCTTCATATCTAACACCCTCGTATATAAATGTATTTGTTTGATTTTATAAATCTTTCTACTTCTTCTTAATATATGAAGGCCCTTCATGTGACTATAATATCACTTGAGGCAACATCAATTGCAATAGGTTTTAAAGAATCTTAGCTCCAAAGAACTTATTTAAGATAACGTGATTTTTTAGCTGTCCAAATATATATGTTTTATCTTCTCTAAATAATTGATGAATTCGATAAATCAACTCTTCTAGTAAATAACCATTTAACCTCAAAGAAATGGTCTCAATAAATAAAGATATAATAGTTTTGACTAATACCATTATATCTTATATCAAAAATCTTATTAATTTTTTTCTAAAAAACTTCTCCCTTACTAGTATCTTCCATCAACCTTTCTCATATAAAAACAGATTATATTCTTTGTCCACTGGTGAAAATTCTTGTTTTTCAAATGCCTTCTTTGAAGCATGATTATTAGTGGCTACAAGGGCACTCATCATATCTACTTTTAGTTCTTTTCCATATTGCTGTGCATATTCTAACAGTTTTTGTCCTACACCCAGTTTCTGAAACTCTGGGTTGACAGCGATGAGGTCTACCCACAAACCATGATAATGTAGTGTTTTTACCTGCATTAAACTAATAAACCCTACTGCTATGCCATCGTACTCAGCGAGAAATATTTTGTTTTGAGGATTCTCTGAAATCTCAATAATTTCTCCTGCTTCGTACTGACAATCTTTAAAGGTTAGAGCATCAATTTCTTTTAACTTTTTAGCATCCTCTAATGTATAGTTAAACTTCCTAACAGCTATTTTCTCCAATTCTATCTCCTCCTTCGTCTTCTATTTTTTGATTATCCTTTCATAATTTTCAACTCTTGATCTACAATAAAATCTGCCTCAGTCAAATCTTTTAACTTCTCTAATGTAACTTCGGGGGCAATATCTCTAAAATCATTAGCGCCAAAGGCTCTTTTAATGGAACAATCCAATTTGATGGCATTATGAGCATTTCTTCGTATACAACCTCATAGCCTTTTATTTCAAGCCTTCTAATACAATTTGATCTGCATGCTGTATTCGGCATAACCTCTCCGCCACCCGAGACAGAAATCACAACCGAGGGTATTCCCGATACCTTTTCAGTATTATCTATCCAATTATATACTAGTTCAGGTGCGTTAAAAGTATGCACGGCGAAAATCACTACAAGCAAATCATGTTTATATTCATAAATTGTAGTACTTACCATCAAAGGTTGGATACTTACCTCACACGCCCTTCCTCTTAAGGTTTTTGCAAAGCATTCCGCAACCCTTGCTGTCCCTCCAGTTCCAGAATAATAGACAATCTTTACTTTGGTATTTGGGTTTGATATCTCACTCATACTTCACTTCCTTCCCAAGTTTAACTAGTATCCAATTATCATATAGCGAAAAGACCTCGTTAAACTTATTACATCCCTCGCATCCCTCTTGTTCCTCATATTTATGGATAATCTTTCTTTATCATTCCATATATCAATCTATCTTCAAGTTTATTTGTATTTTTATTGAATATACATTCTTCTTTTAGTCCTTCCTTTTTAAATCCCAATTTTTCACATAACCTTATTGATGCAATATTATCTGGATGTATACTAGCTTCGATCCTATTGAATTTGAGTTCATTGAAAATAAAATTAACTATTACACCCATTACTTCACTCATAATCTTCCTTTTCCAAAATCTTTTATTCAAAATATATCCTATACTTATCTTTAAATTTCCACTTTCAATATGATGTAAAGCTACTAATCCAATAACTCTATCATCCTCTTTTCTAACTATTCCCCATCTAATGAACCTTTTGTTTTTATACCCATCAGATATAAAGTTTACATATACTACAGCTTCATCTAAACTTTTCATTGGTACCATCTTCTGATATTTAAGCACTTCATCTTTAGAATAAATATCGAATATTTCTTTATAGTCTTCATCTCTTATTTCTCTTAGTAAAAATTTATTCGTTTCTATCTTAGGAAATTTATTGAATAAATCATTAATAGCAATCATCTTCTAAACTCCATTTCTTATAAAATTAAAATTTCAAATTATTCTTTAGAAATTTAAAATATAGCATCTATAGATGATTCATATTCCTTAGCCATTTCGTTCCAATTATATTTAATGTCATTCCTATCCATCATCTATTCCCCCATCAAAATAATTTAATTTTATAAATAAATACACAATGCTAATAACAATTTATTACTTCTATTTATTTCCATAAAACCCTTTGTTTCTTTTCAAATTAAAAACAGGCCAATCCAATGACCTGCTTTATCACAATCTATTATTATCCTTACATTAACAACAACCTGACTTCGTTGGTATTTTCTTGCCTGTCATAATAGAATTATAAAGTTGCTCTTCACCAGGATAATTTTTTATTGAAATTACTTTCCCGTCGACTACGATTAATGGAGATACTTTTGATAGTACATAATCTAAATTTGATTCATTAACGATAAGTCTTTCACTGCTATTCGAGAATACTTTGTTCAGCCTTAAGATAAACTCTTTTTTATTCTCTCCTGTTAAATTATATATCTTAAATTCCCCAACAGAATTGTATTTTTGAGAAAACCTCTCTACTAATTCAGCAACTGTTAATGATTGGGTTGGACCACAATCACATCCACAACTACTACCTCCTCCACCACAAGATGATTGATTATTTGATACTTCTTTTAACATAAACACTTCAATTGTTTTTTTATTCATACTATCCTACCTTTCATATTATTTTTGTATTAAACAGGACAAATATTTCTGCATTTTCCGCATGCACACTTACTAAGGTCTCCTTTTGCGTATGGAACATCTCTTATTGGACATACTTTTAGACATTTCATACACTTAATACAAACTCCTGAGACTTTTTTATCAGGTATTAATGGAGCATCTGTAATAATTGCTCCTAGGCTTGTTGTTAAACCAAATCCCTTGACTACTAGAGAATTTACAGGACTTAATTCACCAACTCCTGCTTCAACTCCCATTTCATTAATACTATCTTCCTTTTTTCCTTCAGCAAAAACTATTATTGCTTCAAACCCTTTTAATAAATTCTTAGGATGATATTCTTCTGGCGTATTTTCAAATCTTTCCTTTGTTGCTATACCAACTTTATCAAATATATTAAGCATGGCTTTTATCTTTTCTGTCATTTCTCTATCATTTAACTGTGACATTCTTAACCTCCTTTCTACAAGTCTTAATAGAAGTACTTCATTAATAAAGACGATGCAATCAAAGAATGGTCACAGATTTTCTTACTTTTTTAAATTTTTTTTAATAAACTTCATCAAAACAAAAAAACTTCTACTGCCTATTTTATCTAAATAGACAGTAGAAGTTTTTAAACAATTAAATCTCCTTACACTTATTACTACATCTTTTACACTCAGCTTTTTTCTGTTTATAATCAATAATATTACCATATGTATCTACTTCAAAATCACAACATTCAAGCAATATCGTTTTTAAATTAGCTTTTGCCCTCTGAAGCCTCATTTTTGAGCATGATATTGTAACATCAAGTTTTTCTGAAATTTCCTTATGTTTCATCCCCTTCATATCATATAGCTCAATAACTTCTTGATACTTCTTAGGAAGTTCAAAAATCATTTGCTCTAGGCATTTACTTATTTCTTCATTCATATTGTCTGAGTTATTATCTTCATCTAAATCTTTTTCAAGTTTATTAATGTCAACTGATATATCCTTTTTCTTTCTATAATAATCGATAATCGTGTTTTTAGTTATTTTATAGATCCAAGACTTAAGCTTTGATAGTTCATCTACTCTATCAATATTTTTGTAAATTTTCACAAAAACATCTTGAAGAATATCTTCTGTGTCATATTTGTTTTTTACTTTGCTGCTAATATACTTGTAAAGTTCGCTACTAAATTCATTCCAAATATGTTTGACTTTATCGTCCATCTTAATCCTCCAATTCAAAATGAAATATATTTAATATTATATAGTATTTTATCTAAAACTTCATATGCTATGTAAATTATAATTTGTATAAAAATCAACGTTATTTTTAAATACAATTACTTAAATTATTCTTTCTACTAGAGTAAGGGTATACTATATGTATCACCTTAATGTCAACAGAATTAAATATAGAAGGAAAGGTAGGGTTGTATGCCTATTATAGAATTAAACGGCGTTACCAAGTATTATGGCAAATCTAAAGGTATCGAAAACTTAAATCTTTCAGTAGAAAAAGGAGATATATTTGGATTTATTGGTCCAAATGGAGCTGGAAAGTCTACAACGATAAGAATACTTATGAATTTTATTTTTCCCTCTTCTGGAGAGGTTAATATGTTTGGAAAAGATGTAACAAAATATCCAGAAAAGCTAAAAAAAGATATTGGCTATATGCCATCAGATGTGTCGTTTTACAAAACGCTAAAGGTTAAGGATTTGCTTAATTATTCATGTAAACTTCACAATGTTAAAGACAAAAACAGGATTAAAGAAATCGCTAATATATTTGATTTAGATTTAAATAAAAAGTTTGAAGATCTTTCCTTTGGTAATAAGAAAAAAGTTTCCATTGTTCAGGCTCTTCTCCATAAACCCCAACTGCTTATACTTGATGAGCCGACAGGTGGCCTAGATCCACTTGTTCAAAAGACATTTTTTGAGTATCTCAAGATGGAAAACCATAAAGGTACAACCATATTCTTTTCATCTCATACTCTAAGTGAAGTGCAAAAAATGTGTAAAAACGTTGGAATAATCAAGAAAGGGAAGATGATTCAGGTTGAAAATATACAGTCGATTAGAAGTAAGCAGCTAAAAAAGGTATATATTGAAAGCTTTGATGATTTAAATATAGATATTTTTTCAGATAGTTGTTTCAAAAAAGTAGTAGTTAAAGATAACATTTCAGAGTTTTATTATAAAGGTGATATTAATAAGCTTATAAAGATACTATCACAGATTAATCTTAGACATTTTTCAATACAGGAACCAGAGCTTGAGGAAGTATTTTTACATTATTACTCGTCTATAGGGAGTGAAGAATAATGAATTTTGACATAATAAAAATGGAATACAGAAAATTTATAAGGCTAATCCTTCTTTGGATATCAATAGTAATGTGTTATTCAGTATTTATTATTTTTATTTATGTATCTTTCTCTGGATCAATGAACGAAATGCTCGACATGTTCAATGATCCTTCATTACAAGGATTTCTTAAAGCATTTTCAATGGATAAAAATACATTTTCATATATTCTAAATTACTATACTTCATATAGCTCAATTTTTACTATTCTATTTGGTTGCATATTCGCCTCTATTCTTACAGGTCATTTATTTTCAAAGGAAGTTAAGGAAGGAACCTATGAATTTACATACGCAGCTCCAATCAGTAGAACCAATTTCTTTGTTAGCAAAGCTTTTGTAGCCTTTAGTTTTGTAATAATACTTAATATCGTTCTATTTTTTACTGGTTTTGTTATGCTTGAAATACTAGGTGAAAAGTCACCAAGAGTTGTATGGTTAACGGAAAAAAACAATACAAAAATACAAATGGCCGTTAAGGAAAAAGAAGATAAGTTTAGTGAAGTTTTTATTCTTGATGAAGAGCTATTCTACAATGTTCTATATGATTCTGTTTCAAGTGGAACACTTAATATTGATGAAGAGACAAGAGCTAACCTCAATATGTCTGATGAAGGTATTCAAAATATGTTTAGCTCATTTCTGCGGGGTCCCGAGGCTTACCTAAAAAGTATAAAGAAAAATCCTGATAAATACATGAAGATGTTTAATATACCTATAGAAGAAAAAGATTCTTTTATTGAAAAAATTAATAAGGAACTAGATGAATTCCACTATATAAAAGAAAACTTCGGAAATAACCCTGAGATATATTTAAAATTATTTTCAAAAAATCCAGAGCCCTTTCTTAAGCAGCTTATTGATAAAAAAAGACTTGAAATCTTTAAAACAGTGTATGGCTTTACCAAAGGTGAAATTGATAGCATGTTCATATATTACAGTCTTAAGAACTATATTATATTATCTATAAGCGTTGTACTAATAATGCTTTCTGTTATGTCAATAAGTCTTTTGCTTTCAGTACTAATTAAAAGAGGAAGATTTTCTACTGGTATTGCCGTAGGTTTATCACTCTTATTTTATTTCACTGATATGACTGCAAATCTAAATGAAAATCTAGAATTTTTGAAGTATTTTACACCCTTTAGTTATAAAAATCTTGCTGTTATGGAAGTGAATTATAGTGCAGAAAGCTGGATGATTGCTGTGCAGGTAACTGTAATAATAATATGTACAACTGCTAGTGGTATAATATTTAAAAAGAGCGATTTAGTTAAATGACGTACTTGGCAGAGATGGTTGTCTATCCTCTTTTGTCTTTCCTTTAGAATATCTCCCCCACCGTATGTATTATCTATAGTCCTTCCCCTCTATATTTCATCATCATTTTTTTATCATCAACTCTATTTTTGTTATATCTTGTAATACAGTCTGGTAAAATAATGAAGTTTTAAAAGGAAAATTGTATAAAAAATAGAATATTTTATTATTGGCAAAAATATAGAAGTCTAGGAGATAATCTGTAGAAGCTTTTGTTTAAGGGGGGAACAGTTAGATGTTTTCAATAAATGGATATTATTTCAAAGAAAAGCTTTATGAAAGTAAAAACACTATAATTTTTCGTGGAATCAGAGACATTGATAAATTGCCTATAGTAGCTAAGGTTTTGAAAAAAGACTATCCGACATCCGATGAATTAGATTTATTTGAATATGAATATAAAATAACAAAAAAATTAGACTTTCCTGGTGTTATTAAGGTATATAATATGGAAAGTATCGGGCATAGTAAAGCGATTATAATGGAAGACTATGAAGCCATTCCATTAAATCATTTCATGGGATTCCATCAAATTAATTTAGAAACTTCTATAGAAATTGTTATTACTATTGTAGATATCTTAAGCAAAATTCATAATAATAATTTAATTTATAAAAATATTAATCCACAAAACATTCTTATAAATCCAGTAACTAATACGATTAAGCTTATTGACTTTGGAATTGCTGCTGAGGCAAAAAAAGAAACGCAATCAGTAGTGAGTCCAGAAAAGCTTGAAGGCAATCTCTTTTATATTTCTCCAGAGCAAACAGGTAGAATGAATCGTTCTATAGATTTTCGCACTGACTTTTATTCCCTAGGTATTACATTCTATGAGATGTTAACGGGCAGTGTACCATTTAAATGTAATGATAATATGGAGCTAATTCATTGTCACATTGCTAAACAGCCTATTCCTCCATCTGAAGTAAAATGTAATATTCCCCTAGTGATTTCCAATATCGTTATGAGATTAATTTCCAAGACGGCCGAGGATCGTTATCAAAGTTCTTTGAGCTTAAAGTCAGACCTTGAAGAATGTTATCGTCTACTTAAATTGAATGGACAAATTGAAAATTTTGAAATAGGAAAAAAAGATATTCTAGAGAGTTTTCAGATTTGTGAAAAACTCTATGGTAGAGAAATAGAAGTAGAAACTTTATTCAATGAGTTTGATAGAGTAGTTGACGGAGAGGTTAGAACAGTTCTACTTAATGGCCCTCCTGGAATAGGAAAAACCTTTTTAATTAATGACATTCAAAAGCCCCTTGCAAAGCATAATGGCTATTTTATCTCTGGAAAGTTTGATCAGTATAAGGAGAACATTCCCTATAGTGCAATTATACAAGCATTTTCAGAACTGATAAAACAGATATTAACTGAAACAGAAGAACATCTAGAAAGATGGAGAAATAAGCTTCTAAAAACATTAGGAATAAACGGACAAATCATCATTAATCTAATTCCAGAACTAGAGTTAATCATTGGCAAGCAGCCCTCTGTGCCAAAAATAGATCATATAGAATCACAAAGTCGTTTTAATTTAACTTTTCAAAATTTCATTAGGGCCTTTACACAATTTTCTCACCCCTTAGTAATATTTATTGACGATTTACAATGGGCTGATCAGGCCACCTTGAGCTTATTAAAAATTCTTTTAACTGATTCCAAAAGTAAATATTTACTTTTTATCGGCGCCTATAGAGATAATGCCTTAGATGATATACATACACTTATAACAGTTTTAAATGAGATAGATGAACTGGAAAGTAGCAATATAACATCTATACCTTTGAAACCCTTAGAGCTTGTCCACATTAACCAACTAATATCTGATACATTACATTGTTCAGAGGAAGAAAGTGAGCCCCTTGCTAAGCTTATACAGGAGAAAACCCAAGGTAATTCCTTCTTCGTGGTGCAACTCCTTTATACTCTTTATCATGAAGGAATACTAGAGCTCGATTCTAAATCATTAAAGTGGAAATATGATCTAGAATCTGTATCGAAAATGAGATCCTCTGATAATGTAGTTGATTTAATGATAAATCGCCTAAGGGATTTACCGACGGATACCCAAAAAATTTTACAGCTAGCCTCTTGTATCGGGAATACATTCGACTTACATACTCTTTCCTTAATGTATGATGAGCAATACAGGACAGCTATCGATCATCTTTCGGAAGCTATTAAAGAAGGTTTTGTTTTGCCTATTGATAAAAATTACAAACTAACATTAGGATCAACAAAAAATGAAAATGAACATAATACAACCTTTAAGTTCTTACATGATAAGGTTCAACAGGCCTCTTACTCACTAATTCCACAGCAACAAAAAAAAGTCTTACATCTTAAAATTGGTCGTTCACTTATATATAGCATCGATGAAAACAAACTAGAAGACAAGATTTTTGATGTAGTTAATCACTTTAATCAAAGCCTTAACATGATTATTGATGATATAGAAAAGGTACAAATAGCAAAGTTAAATCTTATGGCTGGAATAAAAGCAAAGAGATCTTCCGCCTATAGTTCTGCTTTGGATTTTTTAACTATAGGAATTAGCCTTTTAAGTGAAGACAAATGGCAATCCAATTATAATTTAATGTTTGATTTACATAAGGAACAATCAGAGGTTAAGTATTTAAATGGAGATTTTGAAGAAGCAGAACTTTTGATTGCTCAGTCATTAACGAAAACAAAAACTGCCCTAGATAAATCTCAACTATATATGATCATGATTGTAATGTATACTATGTCAGCGAAATATAATGAGGCAATACAAATCGGTGTAGAGGCTTTGGATATACTAGGAGTTAACCTGCCTATTAATAATTTAAGTACCGAACTCGACAAAGAACTAAAAAAATCAAAAGAACTATTAGGTAATAGAGATATTGAATCTTTAATCGAAAATCAAGATATGAATATCCCTGATAAAATGGCTGTAATGAGATTATTGACTAAATTAGCTCCATTGGCATATCTTTCTAACCATGAGCTCTGGTCCTTTATGGCTGTAAAAAGAGTAAACCTTTCAATTCAATATGGTAATATTGCTGAATCGGCTCACAGCTATGCTAACTATGGTATTTTACTCAGCCAATATGGTGAGTATCAATATGGTTATGAGTTCGGGTTACTTGGATTAAGAGTCAGTGAAAAATGGAATGATGCTTCACAAAAATGTAGAGCTTACTTTAATCTTGCATGCTTTTTAATTCCATGGGTAAAACATATGAATTATGCTGCTCCTTTATATCAAAAGGGATATCAAGTGGGCTTAAAATCAGGAGATTTGCAATTTGTTGGATATATCTTCATGGTAGGCTTATTAAACAGCTTCCGAAGGGGAGAAAGACTAGATTCTATTCAAGAAGGCATAGACAAGTTTCTTTCATTTAGCCTTAAGACAAAGAATCAATCTGCAATCGATACTATTTTAGGATTTAAACTAATAATTAGTGATTTAACTATATCAATTCCTAAGAATCCTACTAATGAAAATGAAGAACTCGATGAACAGCTATTTGTAGAGAAATGTAAAAGTAATAAGAACTTCCTTGCTCTATGCTATTACTATCTTACAAAATCTCAAGTTACTTATCTCTATGGAGAGCCATCGAAAAGCATGGATTATATTCTTAAAGCAAAGGATCTATTAACATTTGTTTTGGGTACCACTTCTTCGGTAGAATATAACTTCTACTATTCACTTAACCTAGCAGCTCTTTATGAGGGCGCTTCACAAGAGGTTAAAAAGCAATACCAAGAACAAATAAATACTAACCAACAACAAATGAAAATATGGTCTGATAGTTGTAAAGAAAATTTCTTGCATAAATATCTTCTGGTGGAGGCAGAAACTGCTCGAATTTCATGTGAATACGATAGATCTATAGATTTGTACGACCAAGCTATAAAATCGGCTAAAGATAATGGCTTTATTCATAATGAGGCACTTGCAAATGAATTAGCTGCAAAATTCCATCTATCCAGAGGAAGAGAAAGAATTGCCTCTGTTTATATGAAGGACGCTTATTATCTCTATGATTTGTGGGGAGCTAAGGCTAAGGTACAGGTTTTAGAAGAAGAGTATAATGATATATTTTTAATGTCTTCTCTAAAGAAAACATATGATTGTTTATACAATACAATAGATGATGGAAAAATAATTGATATGGACACAGTTATCAAAGCCTCTCAAGCTATTTCTAGTGAAATTGAACTTAATAAGCTGCTTAAAAAGCTTCTTAAAATTAGTATAGAAAATTCCGGTGCTGAAAAGGGATTCCTTATAATAGCCACAGAAGATAAACTCGCTATTCGAGGAGAAATCAATTATGAGAGTGTAAAATTAATGCACGATATTCCACTAGAAAAATATAATGATATCTCACAAAGTATTGTCAATTATGTGGCAAGAACTCAAGATTACATAGTTTTGGATGACGCATCTAACGAAGGGCTATTCTCGACGGACTCCTATATTGTAAAGAATGATTCAAAATCTATTTTATGTATGCCTATCATTTATAGGGGAAATTTAGTAGCCATTGGGTATTTAGAAAATACTCTTTCCATAGGAGCCTTCACTACAAGTCATATTAAAACATTGAAAATACTATTTTCACAAGCAGCTATTTCAATTGAAAATGCCGTTATGTATAATAAAATAAAAGAGCTTAACCAAGGCTTAGAAAGAATTGTGCATGGAAGAACAAAAGAACTTAATGAGATTGTGAAAAAACTAAAATCAGAAATAATTGACAGAAAAAGAACAGAATTAGAACTCACTAAAAGTGAAAATCGATATCGACTTCTAGTAGAGCTATTACCAGATGGTGTTTTAGTCCATGATAACTTTGAAATTTTATTTGCTAACGATATTTGTGCAAGGTTTTTTGGAGTAGAGAACAGTAAAGATCTTTTAAACAGAAATGTAAAGGATTTAGTTCATTCAAACTATCATAATATTATTAATAGAAGATTACAACATATATTAAACACTGGAAAAACTGCACCATTATATGACTTAAAAATTATAGGTGATGATGGAACAGTAATTGACATAGAATCAATATCAACTTCATTTCCGTACCAAGGTAAATCAGCTGTTCTAAGTGTTGTTAGAGATATTACAGATAGGAAGCAAGCAGAAAAATTACGTAAAAGCGTAGAAGATAAGGAACGTTTACTGAAGGAAGCCTTTGAATATGACAGAATTAAAACTGAATTTATTGCAAATATTTCCCACGAACTTAGAACACCGTTAAATGTAATGCTAGGAGCTATACAGATGTTCAATTTATTATTGGATAGTAACTCAAGTGAAAGCATCAATTCTAAAATGACAAAGTACTCAGGTATGATGAAACAAAATTGTTATAGATTGATAAGACTTGTTAATAATTTAATTGATATTACAAAAATTGATGCTGGCTATTTTCACTTAGATCTAAAACAGTGTCATATTGTAAACATTATTGAAGAGATTACTTTATCCGTTGCTGAATATGTAAATGATAAAGGTATCAAATTAATATTCGATACTGACATTGAGGAAAAGATAATGCCCTGCGATCCTGACAAGATGGAAAGAATATTGCTAAATCTTCTATCTAATGCAATTAAGTTTACAGATAAAGGTGGCTGTATATTTATCAATCTAAAAAATAAGGAGCAAAGCATTATTATATCGGTAAAGGATACAGGAATAGGTATCTTAGAAGAGAAGCAAAAGGTAATATTTGATAGATTTGTACAAGCTGATAAATCCCTTTCACGAAATAGTGAAGGAAGTGGCATTGGCTTATCTCTAGTGAAATCCTTTGTTGAATTGCATGGTGGCACGATCGCTTTAAAAAGTAAGCCCGGAGAAGGAAGCGAATTTATCATAGAACTCCCTATACAAGAATTGGTAGTACAAAATGCTATAGAGGAAATAGCTATCTCTGATGGCAATAAAGAAAGAATACAAATCGAATTTTCGGATATATACTTTTAATAAATTCGCCTCATCTAATTTTACTATTTAGCAACAAGTATTTTTATCATAGATCTCGATAAACAATTTAAAGGTGACAGTATATCCTTCCTGTCATCTTTAAATCAATGTTGTCATTAGCCCCATTACCTTGACATTTCACTCCATTATTTTTTCATTAATTACTTAAATGTCCTAGTTAAGAAAGTCAAGATTCAAAAGTTGAATTATTTATATCTATTTGTTTACAAACTTATTTAAATTTTTTTGGGCTTACTTCATATTCAATTACATAATCAATCCAATCATTTTTTAACTCATCTAAGTTTTTCCCATATACTTCTTCATATTTTGTATATAGATTTTCCGCTTCATATACTTTCATGAATTTTTCAATTCCATGTTCATCAATCAGATATTTACTAAATGAATGGCTCAATATATAAAACATCCTCCTAGCTTGAATATCAGAAGTGTATATATCGATATCTTTAGGAATACCTTTAGTACCTATGCTCTTAATCACAACTGTATTTTTCTCTATATTATCTTCTATTAATAATTCCTTTGACAAAGTAATTATTGGTTCTCCTTTATTAAATAAAGATGGATTTTTTCCAATAGTATCTTGAATAAAAGAGGCTAAACCCTCTCTTAAGCTTAATGAACTGTAGTATGGTGCTATAAGATGTGTTATCTCATGGGCTATTGGAGCAAAATTATGTTCAAATAATGATTTCTTTAATTTAACATCTAACATTAAGTATTTAAAATGGTTATACCCACCTGCAACATGAGAAGCTCCATCGGTAAAACTTAGATTAATTTTAAATTCAAAGCCATCTCCATGTTTGTTTTTATATACATCCTTCCAATTAGATGTCCCAATATACGCACTTATGTCATCTACATAATTATCAATATCTAGTAAAAAAATTTTAGGACTTTCATATCCACTCTCCTTATGGTCAAGCTTTTCCCATTCTTTTCTGGCAATTTTACCGTATTTTGAAATATAGTAACCATCTTCTTCATATACAGTAAATGACTCACTTTTTTTAGTTGATAGATTATTATTCAACACCACTGCAAAGATTACAATAATGATTAGAGCTAAGATACTCGCCATATAATATTTCTTCATTTTTGAACCTCCGTATAGTATGTAAATAATTATATGCCTTGCTTAAATTTCAAATTAAGTTCCATGTTATATGTAAGATGATACAATCTATAAATATTAAAAATCTATCTAAGATATTAACGAACCATAGTTCGTTAATATCTGCTTATATATAGAATATTTTTTATATTATATCATGCATTGGTAATATTTTACTTAATAATATCATACATGTTAAAACACAAGAAATAATAGAATTTCTACTCTATTCTCTTTTTCTTTTAAAATCCTTTTGTAATCAACTTATTCTCTGTACATAAAAAACAGGCTAAATAATGATATTC
>JMSU01000131.1_pt1 | contig 37122 bp, 37 predicted proteins | sample 179011 | NCBI WGS metagenome assembly JMSU01 (sample SAMN02769580, study PRJNA246767) | bioreactor metagenome | isolation source: Culture-1 Bioreactor ArsB derived from microbial biomass from the upper 2 cm... | place: Germany: Bremen | collected day 87 after inoculation
CCTATATAACTTTGACGCTTTTTGTTTGGCTGATACCTAACCTTTGTGCAAGCTTTCTTGTAGAGTTACATTCGCTGTATATTTTTTTAATAATTTGTTTTTCATAATTATTCATAAGCTCATTTAGGGTTTTCCCTTCTTCTATGGAACACTTAATATCTGAATGGACTGATTTTCCTGTTAATTCATATAGATGTTTTGGCAAATGCCAAGGTTTTATAACTAATTCCTTTGTTACTACAACCAGTCTTTCTACTACATGTGAAAGCTCTCTTACATTTCCCTTCCAAGAATAGTTAAATAAAATCTTTTTTGCCTCTTCAGAAAATCTATAGGTCTTATTATATTTTTGACAATATTTATTTAAGTAAAAATCAGATATCAACAGAATATCATCTTTTCTTTCTCGAAGTGGTGGAATATCTATTTCAAAAACATTTAATCTATAATATAGGTCTTCTCTAAATGTTCCCATTTCAACCATCTTTTTTAAGTCCTTATTCGTAGCTGCAATGATTCGTACGTTAACTTCTATGGGTTTTGTACTTCCAATGGAATAAAACTTTTTTTCTTGAATAAATTGAAGTAATTTGGCTTGCATTTTATAAGGAATTTCTGAAATTTCATCTAAAAATAAAGTTCCGCCATGAGCTTCCACAGCAAGTCCCTTTTTTCCTGATGAATTTGCGCCAGTAAAACTTCCTTTTTCATAACCGTACAATTCAGATTCAAATAAATCTTTGCTAATGGCAGCACAGTTGATGTGCACAAAGGAATTTTCTTTCCTAGCACTCTTTTCATGAATATATTTTCCTATTAAGGTCTTCCCTACTCCCGACTCCCCAGTTATAAGGCAATGGCATTCAAGATTCATAATCTCATTTGCAAGTTCAAATACCTTTTTCATTTCATTACTATTAAAAATCAAATTATGATCATATTTGTTTATATTCAATGGAACAACATCTTCTAATAAGTATAAACCTTGAGTTTTAATGTACGGTATATCATCTCTTACACTCATTGCAACATACTGGACTTCATGATTATCATCAAATATGGGTATGGCAATGGTTAATATTTTGGCGCCAAGTTTTGTTTCTTGTGTTTGCTGAACAGCTTTTTTAGTTTTATATACATAAGGAAGTACAGAAGTACTCCAGTATTCATCTGCAAAATCATAAAAACTATTACCTATCATTTCTTCTTGAGATATACCATAATGTCTTTCACATGCTTTGTTGACATAGATAATCTTATAATTATTATCATAAACAATTACTTCATCGTATAGTTCATCGATGATTTTCATAAATTCATCATAACCCAAATTATTTTTAAAAACCATAGCAACCTCCTTACTTATTCACTTTGGAATATCATTTGCTAAGGCAATTGTAATTTGAAATTTTATACTACTTTTTTATAATACAGAGATTCCAGTGAAAACTTTAATTTATACACATCAAATTTCACTAGGAACTCTCTATACATAGGAAATTATAAACCTCGTTGTATTTAGTGAATTGTGAAAACTACTATGATTCTGTTTGCATAAAATCTTGTGAACGATAAAATTTTTTCTACTCTTCATTATCATTTAAGAAATCAAAGCTATCAAATTCATTTATTTTAGGTATGTCTTCTAAGTTAGTAAATCCAAAACTTTTTAAAAATGTATCGGTTGTACCATAAACATTTGGCCTTCCCGTTTTTTCTAGCTTTCCTGTTATCTCAATTAATTCCCTATCAATTAGTGTACTAATGGGCTTATCGCATTTTACACCTCTAATTATCTCTATTTCATGCTTTGTTATAGGTTGTTTGTAGGCTATAATCGCTAAAACCTCTAGGGTTGGCCCTGAAAGGCCTCTGTTTTTCGAAGTAATACAAAGCTTCTCAATAAAACGATGGTTTTCAAGCCTTGTTGCCAGCTGAAAGCAGTTATTCACCTCAACTACCTTTATACCTCTATGTTGCTCTTCCAGTTCATCGTTTAGCTCCTGTATATACTTTCTGGCTTTGTCCTTAGGTATTTCCAAAGCTTTAGATATCTCCTTGATATTTAACGGTTCACCCCAAACAAACAAAATAGATTCTATTGCTGATTTTATCTCCTTATCATCCATAGTTTAAACATTTGCCCCCTTAACTAGCCACATATATTACAATGTCATCAAATATTTTGTCCTGCTTTATACTTATAAACTTCGATTTGAGTAGCTCAAGTACTGCTAAAAATGTAACCACTATCTCCAGTCTACAACACTGTGAAGTAAACAAATCGATAAACTGAATATTTTTCTTCTTTTCTAAGTTGTCCTTCAAAAGAGATATCTTATCTTCAACCGTATATACATCTCTCTTGAGCTCTTTGAAGAAATGCTTTCTATGCATGTCCAACTTTTCAGTCTTCTGCATTATCCTTTTAACTGCCTTTACTAAGAGATCTTCTTCTAGATTTAATTCTACTTTTACATCAACATCCTTATCTATGAATTCCTCTAGATGCTCTTGGGACTTAAAATAAAACTTACCATATTCATCTTCTCTTGCCTTCAGAAATTCTGCAATGTTTTTATATTTCTTATATTCTATTAATTTTAAAACCAGATCTCTTCTCGGATCTAGACCCTGTACATCAAACTCTAATTGTTCTTCAACTGGATTTGGAAGAAGCAGTTTAGATTTTATCTCAAGCAGTGTTGCTGCCATTACTAAAAATTCACTTGCTACCTCCATGTCTAAATCCTTAATCTGCTTTATATATTCCAGATACTGTTCCGTTATATCCGAAATCGGTATATTATAAATGTCAATCTCATTTTTTTCTATCAAATGAAATAATAAGTCAAATGGACCTTCAAAGGCCTCGAGTTTTATTTCGTAATCCATAAATACACCCTCAATAAGTTAAATTTTAAAATAAACAATTATATGGAGTCAAAGTCTTTACTTGAATCCCTACAGTTTCTATTCTATATTTAGCACATTCATTCCTCTTATTAATTTTAATTGTCATAGGATTAGTTGTAAAGTCTCATTTTTAATTGGTAACATAGTAATAGAGCCTGGGATTATTATATCACAGGCTCTATTTGTTCAGTTAATATTTACTTTGAAATATTCTTTAATATTTTTCCAAATGTGTTAAATATCGATGCTCTTTTACATTCATTTTCAGTAACTAAATCAACCTTTCCTAAATTTTCTCCCTTTGAGTTAGTTACTATTATTTCTCCAACTTTGGCGCCTTTTTCAAATGGTGCTTTTACTGTTTTAGGCACTATTACTTCCTTCTTAACATCGCCTTCTCCACCCTTTTTAACTAATACCTTTAGCTCTTCCTTAGCAACTATATTAACTTTATCCAACTTGCCTTTTTCAACTTTTATTTCGTCAAAAACTTCATCTTTTTTAGAGATCTGCACAGAGTTATATGTAGAGAAACCGTAGTCAAGCAGTTTTTTTGCTTCAGCAAATCTAATTTTCGATGTTGGAGATCCTAACACAACAGCAACCAACGTAAAGTTATTTCTTTTAGCCGATGCCGATAGGCAGAATTTTGCTTCCTGAGTAAAACCTGTCTTAAGTCCGTTAGCACCTGGATAAAATCTTATTAGTTTATTTGTATTTGTTAGTTCTAAGGTGGCTCTTCCTTTTTTGCCTACCTTCATTGACGACATCCATATCGTTAACCAATCATGTATCTTAGGATGTTTCAATAGTTCTCTTGACATTAACGAAATATCATATGCAGATGTGTAATGCCCTTCCTGTGGTAGTCCATTTGTGTTAATAAACTGTGTATTTTTCATATCAAGCTCTGCGGCCCTCTGATTCATCTTTTTCACAAAAAGTTCTTCTGATCCAGCTATATGTTCTGCTAATGCAACACATGCGTCATTGGCAGATGCTATAGCAACTCCTTTTATTAGCTGTTCTACAACCCTTTGCTCCCCTGGCTCAAGGTAAAGTTGGCTACCTCCCATACTTGAAGCATGCTCACTTATGGTAACTTTATCTTTTAAGGTAATTTGATTTCTTTCAATTGCCTCCATAGTTAGCAGCATAGTCATTATCTTAGTAACACTGGCAGGAGGCAGTTTCTGGTGGCTATTTTTTTCATATAAGACTTTTCCCGACCCAGCATCTATTAAAATTGCAGACTTTACATTTAAGTCAAATTCATTGGCACTAGAGTAAGTAAAAGAACTAATAAATAATAAAGCTACTGCAATCAGATAACAGATTTTTTTCTTATGAAAACCTTTTTTCATCTCCATTCCTCCTAACGTTTTGTTAGTCTTATGGTTTCCATTGAAATAAGTGCTTATTCATTAGAAAAAAATCTGAGCATTAAAATTTAAATTCCATAAAAAAAAGACTGTGAAAATTTCACAGTCCTTCTAGCCTAAAGACTCACTTCTTGCAATATCCCCTTAACCAACCTAATAAACTTCGGTCTAGTTCTATTTGCAACTTCAACCACTTCAGAATGTTTTAGCGGCTCAAGTTCATCTGCAATCGCCATATCCGTTACACAGGATATACCTAACACCTTTAAGCCAGCATGTCTAGCGACGATCACTTCAGGAACAGTAGACATTCCTACTGTATCTCCTCCTATTCGTCTTAGCATTCTAAGCTCAGCAGCACTCATGTAGTTAGGACCGTTTATAGAAAGATAAACACCTTTTTCTGTTTTTATCTCAAGCTTCTCTCCTACTTTTTTACCCAATTCTATTAAATCTTTATCATAGGCTGTAGACATATCTGGGAACCTAGTTCCAAGCTTATTGTCATTAGGTCCTATTAAAGGATTTGCTCCAGTGAAGTTAATATGATCTTCTATGAACATAAGGGCTCCTGGGTAAAGATTAGGATCCATACCGCCACAAGCATTTGTTACAAGTAACATTTTAACCCCTAATTCCTTCATAATTCTTACCGGGAAAGTTACTTCCTGCATTGTGTAGCCCTCGTAAAAGTGAAATCTACCCTGCATTGCTATGACTTTCTTACCTTCAAGTGTACCAATAACTAATTGTCCTTCATGTCCCTCTACCGTTGAAACTGGAAAATTTGGAATTTCTTCATATTTAACTATTGTTTTACTTTCTATCTCGTTTGCAAGACTACCAAGGCCAGATCCTAAAATCAAGCCTATTTCGGGATCAATATCTATTTTCCCTTTGATATATGTGCACGCTTCATTAATTATTGTTGTATCCTTCATATGTATATCCCCTTTTTATATATTTTCAACAACCCTCTTTACTAGATTAATAAACTTTTCTCTAACCATAGCAGCAGTTTCTACAACCTCTTCATGGCATAATGGCTGGTCTAGTATCCCCGCTGCCATATTAGTTATACAGGAGATCCCTAGTACCTTTATCTGACTATGAGCCGCAACAGTAACCTCAGGTACCGTTGACATACCAACAGCATCTCCCCCTAAGAATCTAATCATTTTGATTTCAGCAGGAGTCTCATAGGAAGGCCCCGTCATGAGAGTATATACACCTTTCTTTAACTCAATATTGCTTTCCTTGGCTACCTTCATAACTTTTTCTATTAAATCTCTATCATATGCCCTAGATGTATCGGGGAATCTAGGACCTAATTCATCGTAGTTTCTGCCCATTAAAGGATTATCAAAAGCAAAGTTAATATGATCCTCGATAATCATCAAATCTCCGGGTTTAAAGTCTTCATTTACTCCACCGGCTGCATTAGTAACAATCAGTTTCTTTACTCCCAGCTTCTTCATCACTCTGACTGGGAAAGTAACATCCTTCATTGAATAACCTTCATAGTAGTGAAATCTACCTTGCATAGCAATTACTTTTTTACCATTTAATGTTCCTATTACAAACCTACCAGCATGACCTTCAACAGTAGATACTGGGAAATTAGGAATCTCCCCGTAAGAAATATATGATGGTTCCTCAATCTCATCTGCTAATATTCCTAGCCCTGATCCTAAAATCAGACCTATTTCTAGCTCAAAGTTAATTTTGCTTTTTAAAAAATCATAGGTTTCTTCTATCTTATTTAACATGTTATCCATAAACTTGCCCCCTATTTAAGTATCAATTGCTTAAAGCTAGTTCCAATCTTTGGCTTTTGAACCTCTAGTATATCTGCAATAGTTGCTGCAATATCGGCAAAAGTTTCTCTAGTACCTAAGTTTACTCCGGCCTTCACATTTTTTCCATAAACAACTACAGGTATATACTCGCGAGTATGGTCTGTTCCCTTATAAGTTGGGTCATTACCATGGTCAGCTACAATTATCAGCATATCTGTATCCTTCAAGTTATCTAGAATATCAGGCATTCTTGCATCTAGCTCTTCTAAAGCCTCTTTATATCCCTTAGGATCTCTTCTATGACCAAACTTAGCATCAAAATCAACTAGGTTCGTAAATATAATTCCCTTTGCATCTGTTTTTAAATACTCTATTGTCTTATCTACGCCATCCATGTTGCTCTTAGTATGAACTTCCTTTGTTATTCCCTTACCATTAAAAATATCTTCTATTTTACCTACTGCCATTACATCATACCCAGCTTCTGAAGTAAAATCTAGTATTGTTTTTTCAAAAGGATCAAGAGAATAGTCCCTTCTATTTGGCGTACGGGTAAAGTTCCCTATTTCACCAACGAAAGGTCTTGCTATAACTCTAGCAACTTGATCTTCTCCCATCAAAATCTCCCTTGCGATATTACACATTTTATAAAGCTCTTCCAAAGGTATTACATCTTCATGGGCTGCTATTTGGAAAACACTGTCGGCTGAAGTGTAGACAATAGGACTTCCCGTTCTCATATGCTCTTCACCAAGCTCCTTAATTATTTCTGTTCCAGAGGCTGGCTTATTTCCTAAAGCCTTTCTACCGGTAAGCTCTTCAAATTTTGACATTATAGGCTCCGGAAAACCGTCAGGATAGGTCTTAAATGGCTCTTCGATATGCAATCCAGCCATTTCCCAGTGTCCGGTAGTCGTATCCTTTCCATTGGAGATTTCCATGGATTTTCCAAATGATCCCATAGGGTCCTCTGCACTTTCTATACCTTCTATTCCATCAATATTTCCTAGTCCAAGTTTTACTAAATTGGGTAAATTAATACCTCCCATTTTCTTTGAGATATTCCCCAATGTGTTTACACCAACATCTCCGAATTTTTCTGAATCTGGCAGTGCTCCTATTCCAACACTATCCATTACAAAAATGGTCACTCTATTAATCATAATACTCCTCCTTTTCATTCTTATATACTCTTTTTATGTATAGATATAGTTTGAGGTTAAGAATTAGAATTTAGTCAAATCTTTTAGAATTAATACTTTAGCCCTTTATTAGAAATATGCACTCTCTCCTTCATATGTAACCGGTAACATATGAATCCATATAAAAGTGTGATTATATATAATTATTTCGATAATACCCACTTAAGCTCGCCTCTAACCATCTACACTAAATATTAACCTAGATTATTCTAAATCTTTTACATGTATATTATTTAAATGTCAACAAGAGCCTTTCTAGGCTCTTGGATGAGATTTATTATAAACATCCTTAATCTTATTTTTAGTTAACTGCATGTATATTTGTGTAGTAGATATATCTGAATGCCCGAGCATTTCCTGAACAGATTTTAAATCGGCTCCATTTTGAATAAGATGTGTAGCAAAAGAATGTCTAAGTGTATGTGGAGTTATTTTTTTATCTATATTAGCTTCCTTAGTATATCTTTTTATTATTTTCCAAAATCCCTGTCTAGTTAATCTTTTCCCATAGTAATTAACAAATAACGCCTCTTCTTCTTCTTTAATTAAGTTCTCTCTATATTCAGTTGAATACTTAAGTATAGCCTTTTTTGCCATAGATCCTATTGGGATAACTCTTTCTTTATCATTATTCCCTCTACATTTTATAAAGTCCAAATCTAAATTTAAGTCATCGAGATCTAGTCTTACAAGCTCCGATACCCTAATACCCGTTGCATACAACAATTCAAGCATTGCTTTATCTCTTGAACCCATTGTATTGTTTCCGTCGGGCTGATTTATTAAACTTTCTACTTCGCTTAAGGTTAGAACACATGGTAATTTCTTTTCTGACTTAGGCGATTCTAAATTTAAAGTAGGATCATTTTCCACAATTCCGTTATTTAGGAAATATTGATATAGGGCTCTTATAGAAGCCAGGTTTCTTGAAATAGTGGAAGTAGCACGTCCCTTTTTTTGAAGATGAAGCAGATATGTTATAATGGTTGTCTTATTAACGTCTAGATAGGATGGCCTATTCTTCTCAAGTAGAAAATCACCAAATTGTCTTAAATCTCTACCATAAGATTCTAGAGTATTATTAGAGAGTTTCTTTTCCTCTTTCAGATACGTAACAAAATCTTTGACAATTTTATTCATTTAAATAACTCCTTTATTTCTCTTTTGCTCCAGCCGTACATTAGATAATTATTCAACACTCATGCTAAAAAACCCTTTATTTTTTTTGAAAGTTAAGAACACATTCATAGGTCTAGTCTATATTCTTAGAAGTACTAAAGGATCTCATTGATATTTGTCACTACATAAATGAAGATATATATTTTATAAAAAATGGCGAAATGTATGCTTCTATCAAACACCCAACAGCTATAAAAACATGTACTATGGCAATGGCAGTGCTATACAAAAAGAATTGATTTAATAAACTATATTGACCGTTTTTTCCTGATCTACTCTTTATAAGCATTAATGAAAAACCGATACCCAAAGCCCCTACAAAAATGGTGCCTGGAACAATTAAAATATTTTGCGGTAGAACAGAAACAAGAGAAAATGCAATTCCTTTTAATCCCATTTGTTTAACCAAAAAGCCTACTGTAAATCCTATTATAAAACCTCTTAGCGCAATTAGCAATAAAATAAGAGGAATACCAATAACTGTTACCCCTAGAATCCATATTATTATACCAGTTTGAAAGTTGTTTAACAGTGATTGCTTTAAAATCGAAAAGTTATTTATGGCTCTAGCATCAATCATTCTGAAAAAGTTTTGTATATAAATAATAAGATCCTTGTTCTCAGCCTCAGTCAAGGCTTTAGACATAAATGCACCCGATGAAATACCAATCATAAAGAACAACACCACGAAAAAATATATCGTTAGGTTTCCTTGAAAATGCTTTGTTAATGTATCATTAATTTTTCTAATCAAAAAAATCCCCCCCCATTTTTTGTACATGCTATTAAATAGTATGCTTTCAATGGGGAATATATGTCTAAAAAAGCGATAAGGTTTTTAATACGAGGAATGAAGTGCAAAGGAACAAATGCACATTAGGCACTCTTACTTTTCATTTTCAAGGTAGCTTTTTATGTATAATAAAGCTGTAATCGTCTTAGCATCTTTAATCTGCTCTTGATCAATCATTTGAGTTAATTCGTCAATTGAATGTTTCTCAATTTCAATATATTCATCCTCATCAGGCTGAGGGTTATCCTTAATAAGATTCCGAGCTAAAAATATACTTATAACTTCATTACTAAATCCTGGTGAAGTGAAAATTTTAAACAAATATTTTATATCTTCACATCTATATCCAGTCTCCTCCAAGAGTTCTCTACCGGCACATTCCAATGGTTCTTCGCCTATTTCCAATTTACCAGCTGGAACCTCTAAAAGATATTCTTCAACAGATTTTCTATATTGTTTTACCATTATAATCTCGTTATCTTCAGTTATAGGAACTACGGCTACGGCTCCCGGATGTTCAACTATTTCTCGTTTAGAATACTTCTGATCTGGTAGCTCAACCGTATCAATTCTCAGATTTATTATTTTACCTTGATATATCTTGTCAGATTTTATAGTTCGTTCAACATTTTTCATAATAACTCCCCTTTTATAAGATTTTAATATGGGTCTAAATACTTATTTACTGATTTGGGGTATATATCTAAAGTTTATGCTAAGTATCAAAAAATAATACTATGGGCAATTTTTGCATTTACTCCGACGGACAAAAAAAAGGCTTCGTCGTCTTTTAAAGTTCTCCCCATAGTTTCCATAACAAAATCTGATTTTTTCAATGTATCCATTATATCATTAAATCTCATAAATAACACGTCATGTTTTTTATCAATACCGTATTTAGATATCTGCTTCCTTATACAGATTTCCTTATCATCGCCGAATGCTGGAATTCCTACAAAAGCCCTTGTCTTCGATATGAAATTTAATACAGTAATTGTATGGTGGCTAATTCCAAAATGTCTATCCCTTTTGTCCTTAAAGCTTATTCTAGGTACACAAATAGGAGAACCATTTAGATCATTTACAGCATCAATAATCTTTCCTTGTTCTGCTCCAGTAAATCCGTATTTTGTTCCTGTTCCTACTATACCTGGTCCCATGGCTACTATGCATATATCACATTTTAATATTTCCTTTGCAGTAATCAAGCCATTATATATATTAACACATTCAAAATCCCCTCCAAATGCATGACCCACAGTTATACTGCCATCAATATATCCCCTTTTCTTTAAAAAATGAACATTTTTACTAAAATCAATAGGCAGTGCACCGCCATCAGTCATTATATATCCGATACGAAGATTACTATCTATGCTTTTTAAAATAACGGCAAGCGGAGCCAGCATACTATGTAATCCACATACTAATACCGGCATCTTTTCAAGGGATTTGAATTTGTTGAAGACTTCATGATACTTACTTGACTGTTCCTCTATAGAATTCACCTTTATTTGCATAGGAGTATATCTTAATTTCATAATATGTCCGTAACCACTACTCTTTTTTGCAGTACTGTTCAGGTCAGCCACCACAAAATGATATCCACCCGTACCTAGTTTCAAATCCTTTGCAGTCGTATTTAAAATAACCGCATTCCCTTTCTCTAAACCATCTGTGAATACTTTATAGGCTATAGCTTTCTCAAAATCATCTCCTATTCTAACAATGAGCTCTACAACATTCCCTCTACACTCAATGATTTCTTCAATTATTCCAGTTTTTAAATTTAACATTATCTAAATTTAACCCCTTCCCAACTCATCTAAAAAACTCAATAATCTATTTTCTTTTATCAAGCTTGAAATTGAACGCTTTTCAGAGTATAAATTAGCTATAATTAAAAAAATAACTACTGCAACTTTAACTCTTATAGATAAACCCGTTGCAACAATCCCTAAAATTATTCCTAAGGAGTTTGCGCCAACGTCACCTAGCATTGATTTTCCCTTTATATCATAGGGTAAATATGCTAATGCTGCTCCAATAAAGCTAAGAAGAACTGTTTTAAAAACGTTATTTAGGTTATTTAGAAAGAATAACGTGGGTACACTAATAATAAGAAAACCTTTCAAAGCTCTTCCGGGTCTTAAATCCAATAGATTTATAAAATTCGTAAACAATGCAATTATGAGCATGTTAATTATAAAATCACTCGAATCATTTGAAATAATAAGACTTATTAATATTGCGATAACTCCTCCAAATACGGCTTTTAGTCCTCCCGTAGTAAGTTTTCCATTAATCAACATCTTGATGTGACCCCTAAACCCCTTTACATCATTATCTCCTATAAAATCATCTATTAGTCCTATAAAACCCATGGCAAGTATTCCTAATATAAAAGCCATAATCAATAAGTAATTAGATTGTGGTTCAATCCTAAATAGCACCAAGGATACCAATAATATATTAAAAACAAATATTATTCCCATACTGCAAGGAATAAACTCTCCTTTATAATTTGGTTTCACAAATCCTGAGGTTGTATATAACTTTTCTACCAACGGAATAGTTAATCTATGAAAAAAATATGCTGAAATCAATATTATAAACTTTACAACCATTATCTAAACCCCTTTAAAATCAAAGTCCAAAGTATCTGATAGAACTGTTTCCCTCTATGTATAAATCCATTTAGATCTCTACCTGTTTCTCTATGTGCCATGTTTACTTCAATCTCCTTAATAATGTAACCTGACTTTAAAATATCGATAGTCATACCTACTTCAACACCATACCTGGAAGGCATTTCTTTAAAGTTCTTTAAAACCTCTGCCCTAAATGCTCTCTGACCCGAAAGCCCGCAATCTATATTTTGCCTAGTGTAAAACTTAATTCCTTTTTTAGCTAGGAGCTTCACAAGTCCAAAGCCACCTTTTTTCTTCGGTTGTAAAAACTTTGCTATTGAAACATCACAATCATTTTGTATAACCGGCTTAATCAATCTGTCAATATCATTATGAGAAGCATCTAGGTCTCCATCTAGAAAAATTATTATCTCATTTTTATCGATAATCCTGTCCAAACCATACTTCAAGGCATAGCCCTTTCCTCTATTTTTATCAAGTTTTATGACCTTGGCTCCGGCGTTACTCGCCCTAAGGGCAGTATTATCCTTTGATCCGTCATCAACAACAAACACTTCTTTTATATATCTTGAATTTTTAATAGTTTCTATAGTTTTTTCAATCCTATCTTCCTCATTATAAACTGGAACTAATGCACTAATTTCTATGGCCACTCCTGCACCTCCTATTCGAAAACAAAAAAATCTTCCGGAAGTAAACGCTCAGCTGTTTCCTTCTCCCCAAAATGACCCTTTTTCCCCTTTAGAACCATTAACATAGCTATCTTACCGAGCTTGGTATCACTATTATCTACAGTTGATATATCTAAATCCTTATAGAATGGTATACTTGATACAGGGGTATCAGATTTTTCAACTACCATTGCGGGAATGCTGTTATCTTTAATCAAACTGATAAATTCCCTTCTGAATGCTTTATAATATTTATTTTTAATTTTATAACCATTATCAACAATAATTACATAATCAAACGCTGAATCTATATCACCTTTATATTCTAAAACATCCATTTGCTTTAGGTAGAAGGGTAGTAAGCACCTATCCTCCATTACTATTTTAGAAAGAACTTTTTCAATATTCCCTTGGTATACTTCACTTCTTTTTATGCTCCCTATTTCAGCAATACCTTTGAAGTTCTTTCTCATTGTATCTATGTTAATTTCACTATCCTTTGGTACTTTAACCCCTAATGCTTTCTTTACGCCTATATTGTCTAGAGTATCTTTTAAGTCTAGATAATCATTATCAGTAAACATGTTTATAATCATAATATTTGACTCAGCTAAGCTCTCGTCTACCAATTTATTATATATTTCATCTATAAATTCATTATTTCTATCATTTTGCTCTTTATAGTCTTTTAACTCCTCAATTAGTTCATAATTTTTTTGTCTAAACCCATCAAATTCCTCCTCAATCTGTGAAACTATTACCTTCTGCTGTTCTATAAATAAATTTTGACTATCAATTATTACACCAATAAATACTCCTACAGCTAGGGATAGGAATATCGCAATAATTGTTATTACAAAGTGTTTCGTATTTATTACCATAATATCCCCTTCAATTCATATAATAGTTTAAATCTAATTTGTAATAGCTTAATTATATGCTTACTCAGTGGCGAAAAAAGAGCAATTACTATTATTGGTATTAGTGAAGACATGAAAACACTAATCAAATGTATCGGCTTAATTCTTTCCTTGTATAGTTTGTTAACGCCCTTTGCATCAATTAATTTTGAACCAATCTTTAATCTTACTAAAAAGGTACTAGACATTCCTTTTCTACCTTTTTCTAAAAAATCTATCATATTTGTATGTGTTCCCACAGCAACTATTACATCTGCACCCTTTTCGTATGCCAGTAACATAGCTATGTCTTCGCTAGTACCGGGAGATGGGAAAAGTTTGTATTTCAATCCTTGTTTTTCTACTCTTTCAACACCCGGCGCCCTTCCGTTACTATAGGCATGTACTATGATTTCCTTACACAATTTGAGACAGTTATCGGAAACACTGTCCATATCTCCAATAACTATGTGGGGGATATATCCAAATTCTAAAAGAGCATCTCCTCCACCGTCTACACCAATTAATACCGGTTTAACTTCTTCAATATATGTTCTTATTGCAAGAAGGTCTTTTTTATAGTCTTTCCCCCTTACAACTACTAAAACATGTCTGCCTTCAATATTTATATCTACCCTAGGTATCTCAATTTTACCTAGAATAAGACTTTTTTCATTTTTAGCATACTCTAAGGTATTTTCAATAAAATCTTCAAGCACTATTTCTAAATTATTCTTTGCTTTTTCTGTTTTATTGTTAATTATTTCTCTAGTAAGGATTGTCCCCTTACCAATATATCTATTATTCCTATAGACCTCACCATCTAGAATCTTAATTTTGCTATTTTCATCAATTAAATCAAAAACTTTTTCTTCATCCATATCTATCATGATTATTCCAGCTTCTGACAGTATGGCTGGACCACCATTTGGATACCTGCCACTTATTGATTGTTTAGTGTTTATAATGGCCTTAGGTTTTTTTTCAACTAAGGACAATGCAGCAATTTCATCAATATCTTTATGACTTATAACTGCTATCTCCCCCGAACTTAATCTTTTTACTAAGTTTTTAGTCTTTCTATCTTTTTTAGCAGTGGATTCAATAAACATAGTACCTCCGTTATATATAATCAAAATTATTCACTAATATTATTTCCATAATCAGTAAAAAAATAAAATCTTTTTTAGATTCACAAGGTCAATTTTGTTATTCATAGGTAAGTATGAGCATTTCAGACCTCGAATATACTAAAAATTGTATATATCAGGAAAAATACAACAAACTTCAAAACACTTTTTACTGACAAGTTTCTACTATTTTCTCGAGAAGATTGAAGCATAATGTAGGATTATTGCTATTGCCTAGGAAATGGGAAATTATCTTTATCTACTGTTATAATTTCCTATGTGTTATAAAAATAGAGGATAATAGGGTCATTATAGTACCTTACTGCCATCTTTTTGTTTGTTAAATAACTATTGAGATAACTTATTTTTATATAGTATTATTTATTCTAATGTAGAAATCAATGAAATATAGTATAAAATATTATTAAATAGTCAGAATATTTATAACTTTTAAATTTTTGGGGAGGGTTTTTAATGTTACTGGAAAATAATATTAATGTTTGTGAAGAACATAAACTTGTAAACGATAAGGAAATTCTATATTGGATGGATAATACTCATATTTTTTATTATTCTTGTGAGAACTGTACGAAATGCAATAATTGCAAGAAATTTACTGAAATGAATTAAAAGATATGATTTAAGATTACTTTACTAAATGACCTTAATATGATATTAGACCGTGAGGAAATTCAAAGACGAGAACATAGTTAAATCTAACTTTTTTCATCAGCCTAAAACTCCCTTTCGCATCAGGGAGTTTTTTTCATAATTATATTCAACTTAATTATCAGAATATCTTCTCTCTATTTTTTATCTAGTTTTTCAACCTTCAAAACAATACCCTTAGCAGTTTTTAATCCTTCTCTATACCAATATTGGGTTTCCTTTATTGTTTTTCCTTCCTTCTCTTTTTCATTTATTCTACCTATTGAAAAATTTAATTCATCTAATATTATCTTGGTTTCTTTACTCATTATTTACGCCCCCTCTATATTCATTATATATTTTTTAAGCTCTAGTATTGGTGTTTTTTAGACTCTTATGTTTAATCTCTGCACCAATCCAAATAATAATTGGTAAAATCACTTGAAACATGAAAGCATAATAGGGCCATACCAAAAATGCCCATTCTGACATCTCTATTAAACTCTCATAAACTAAATAAGATAGATTAACCATCAATAATGCAATAGGAGTTACAATAAATTTATAGTCCTTACACCCAAAGGTTTTTGTAACTCCTTTACAAGCCCCTAATAGACATATACACACTTTCACAAAGCCTGCTCCAAAAAAAGAAATTGCTACTATTATCTCCGATCGTTGTATGAAATCTGCAATATTTCCTCTGCTAACTGTTATATGTGAGGGGAAAAATGCTGAGGTAAATTGTGTTTCTCCCAAAACTAAGATTTCTGTAAGTGTTGTTAGAAACAAAATGGTTCCTCCTAATACTATCCCCCATGTGTATACTATATATGGAGATTTTTTATTTCTTAGAGATGAAAAAACCATGCAAAATAGAATGGTTTCAGCAAAAGGAAAAGAGAAAACGGAAAAAGCGCCCATTAAAATTGGTCTTACTCCTTTTAGAAATATAGGTTTTATATTATTTAAACTCATATCTGGAATCAAGAACAATATTGTCCAAATTATAAAAAATACAAGTACAATTATAGCGAGTTCACTCCATCTCGAAAGCGTTTCAACTCCAGTTTTAATCCCATAAGCGCATAGTAGTGCTATAAATATCATAAGAATGGTTTCTGGTGTTTCAGGTATTGATACACCATTTATAAATTCTCCAAAATTTCTAATGACTAAAGCTCCTAAGTGAAACGCAAACCAAATATAAGTTACCCCTATAAGCTTGCCAAAAAATTTACCAAAAACATATTCAAGTATATCAAATAAATCCTTATTTGGAAAAAGCGAAAGGATTCTAGCATATATCATCAATATTGGAAATGAGAAAAACATAGCGACAACTATAGCTAACCATGAGTCTCTTCCTGCTTCGGTTCCAGTACCTATTATTAAGCTGCTTCCCATTATAAATAGTGTTACTAATATTATTCCTTGCTTATCTGAAATCACTTCTTTATTCATAGCCTTTTCCCCCAAGGATCTTACCCATTCTCCTTAACTAAACTTATATATATGTTATAGTTTAACCAAATATTAGTTAGAATAAACTCTAATGAATTCAGTACATTTATTCAATTCGTTTCATAAAAATGCAGTTAACATTATTTACAAATGGTGGTATAATAAACATATTTAGTTGGTAATAAAAGTTACACACATGATAAACGTCAAGGAGATGATTAAAATCGCTTTAGAAGATGTAAGAAAGTATTTTAAAGAAAATAATTTAGACTTTGAAATATTTTTAATGGATGAAAGTACTGCAACTGTTGATCTAGCCGCTAAGGCCCATGGTGTAGAACCAACTCTTATTGCAAAAACCATTGCGGTGCAGCTAAAGGATAGAAATATTCTGATTGTTACAAGGGGAGATGCCAAAATAGATAATCGAAAGTATAAGGATACATTTAAAGCAAAATGTAAAATGCTAAAACATGATGAGGTTTTAGAGATAACCGGTCATCCTGTAGGTGGAGTATGTCCTTTTGGTTTAAAGACTTCCTTAGAAGTATACTTAGATGCCTCACTCAGGGACTTCGAGTTTGTCTATCCCGCTGCGGGATCAACCAACTCCTCTATTAAGATTGCACCTGACGAGCTTAAAAGTATCACCCATGGTCAATGGGTAGATGTATGTAAGTAAATGTCGAATTTTGTAACAAAATGAAAGCATTCACTGGGGTAAGCTTTAGTAATTTCACAGCCTAGCCCAGTTTATTCTCATTAGTCTGTATAAGTTACGAAAAAGATCTTACATTATATATAGATGAAAATCATTTGCAATCATCCGGCAATATCTTTGAACTACATTTTTGTTCACCATAATAAGGTATTACTTGTTTATATGGTGGTGGTGGTAATTCTGCATGTCTACTTACTACTATCGGATAATCTATCTGAGATTGATTACTATCATATTGCTTTCTCAGTTGATCTACAACAATCCTTCCAATATGTCTTCCTAATCTTAATCCTTCCCTATTATCTATAGGATAATGTACCCCTGCATAGAGTCTTGATAATGCACATTCATTTGCCAGTTCGTTCAGTCTCTCTTGTTCAGCCTGGAAAAAATAGCTTAATACAGTTTCCGCACATCCAGCAACTGCAGCATGGCCTGATGGATAGGTTGGGTGCATTGGTGTACATAAGAAAGTAGCTAACTCTTGATCGAATTGGTTTGGTCTTGCTATTTGCCACTTATATTTAAAATGCCATGCAATTACGAAGGCATCATTTAAAGCCCCCTGAGTAGCTGCAAGGATGCGTGCAGCTCTAGGTGCCGAAATACCATAGGTATCTATTAGTATATCTATTATTGGTGTCCATTGCTTTGTTGCAGGCCCCGTTCCCCAATAAGTAGCTATTTTTTTTGTCTACTCGTCAGGTGCTCCAAAGTTTTCCTTACAATATCTAATTGCTTGCCTTCAAAATCAATTGCCGAATCAGGGCTTCTTATTTCTAAGGCTATAACTCTTCCTTCTCTATCTGTAAACCGACCTCCATTATCCTTTTTTATGAAATAAACTGGCCATGAACTCGCATATGGTTCTTCACTAGCTGGCACTCTTTCTTCGCCAGCATATGATAGTTGGGACCATTTTCTTGGCACATTAGCTTCACCACTTACATCGCATATGATATCTGTAATCATCTTAACACTCCTCTTTATATTCAATACTTTGATGATGTCCATGCAACTTTTTGCTTTATAATATGTACAAAACTAAAATTGGTTCATTTAATTGTACATTTTATTGCTTTCACTAAAAAATTTTCAAATATAAAGTTGGAGTTAATTACCTGAGCAAATTGCATAATTACCAGCAAAAAAAGCTTTCTACTATATATAGTCTTAAAATCCCTAGAGCTATACCACCAAAATATACTCTATTTTAAATTATTAAGTTAAGGATGATATTCGCATATGCAATTCTGCAAAGTTAGAATTATGCAATTGCCTCACCTATTATAGCTATGTAGTTTTTTAACCCAATCTTCTGTTTCTTAATTATTATCATGGGTAATAATTATATTGTATACAATAGTAATGCAATACTAAGAGTATATCTCTTAATAGGAGGTAAGAATATGGAATTTAAAATAAAGATATTTTCTGATTACATTTGACCTTTCTGTTATATTGGCATGGGTATTGTCAATGGGTTGAAGAAGGATTATACAATTAAAGATAAGTGGGTTGGACTTGAAATTCATCCTGAAACTCCCGACGAAGGAGTCATTCTTGCTAAAAGATTTGGTAAAGACAGCTTACAAGTTATTAAGCAGAGGTTAACTCGTACTGGAGAAAAATACAGTGTCAAATTCGGTAAACTCGATCTGATGCCTAATTCACATAATTCCTTAGAAGCAGCAGAATATGCAAGAAGTGTTGGGAAGTTTGACGAGTATCATAGGGTCCTTATGGATGCCTATTTTAGAGATTCTAAAAATATAGGTGATATTGAAGTCTTAATAGAGCTAGGTAACTCCATCGGTTTAGAACAAAAGGATTTATCTAATGCTATTAGAACAAGAAATTTTGAATCTATATTAAAGGAAAACTCAATTTCAGCTAGTGAATTGAGCATTAATAGTACTCCCACTTTTGTTATCAATGATGAATATACCATTGTTGGTGCACAATCCATTGAGGTATTTAGAAACTTGTTTCATGACATTAAGGGCACTTAGAAAACAATTTAGAAATTAAGGATTATTTCGTTTCTGTGTTATTTGAAATATTTAGGCGGCTTAACACAAAAATAAGTACTGGCAAAACCACCTGAATTTCAAGACTTTGAACTTCATTCATTCTGAAACACTCCGGGGCTGAACTCAGAAAATGTTTTTATGAGACAGCCCCTTAACTTTGAGTATTAAATTTTTTGGTTTACCATTCTCTATATAATTTTAAGTCGTCTATAGCACTTTCGTACAGGTTATACCAGAATACTTCTCCATGATTTATCTTATCATTATCATTTAAATACAGTAGATCTAGATAGGTTGATCTCTTTCTTCCATATTCTGTTGCTTCCTTTTCAACACCTTTAAAACTCTTATTTTCATTGATTCTTCCCCATGTATCATCCATTTCTGTGTAAAGGAATTTTGAACCATATGTTTTATCTCCGATTATCTCAAATATGATAAGGAGGTTTTGCTTTTCATAGTTTTCATTTACTAGATCTAGCTCCTGCCCTATCGGTACTGCCTTTGTCCATGGCGGTAGATAGTAGTCAAACTGCCAAATATGGCTTTTCTCCTCATCCTTTGTTCCTTCTCTTTTATTTCTATGGGAACTATTCAAGGTTATATCGTAGGCCAGTGGGTTATAGCCGCTATTTTCTATTAGCTTATAATCCCCTGAGTTGTCGTCCTCTACATAGAGCCGTACTTCCTTTATCTTATTGTTTTCGTCGATTGCCCAGAACCTAGGCTTTATCTTTATGGTGTCATTTCCTTCATCGAAGCCTATGGTGTCTATTTTGAAGTATACTTTGTATCCCAGTTTTATAGCATTTTCTTCCTTGGTTTTATATACCGGCATGTCCCTTATTGGTATACCTGTTTTAGTTAGGTTGGTTGGATTATTATTTTCATCTAAGAAGTACTTCTTCCAATTGTAATCGGCTACCCCTGTTACTCTTAGATCCCTTATCTTATTTATAAATATTGGTGGTGAAGTGGTTTTTGTTATATTTCCTGCTCTATCTCTTTGATATATATGTACATACCAGAGACCTTCTTTGAGGTCAGCAAATTCCGTTGCCGCTACGCTCTCCTTAGTAGCACCACAGTTTAGGTTTATGTAAAATGTTTTATTTATTGGAGCCGCTATTGCCTCACCTGTTCCCTCATTAAGGTTCTTCATGCTTGACTCACTAGGAAAGGTAGATGATTTAGTTATTAAAAATTTCGTATCTATTAGTCCTGATAGTTCATCGCCTATGGTTACCCTTATTTTGTTATCGTAATCGGTCATGTACTGATAACCATTTCCAATCTTAGGAATATTTCTTTCTTTAACATCGTTACAACCAACTATATCAAATTTAGCTACATATGGTGGGATATTATCAAACTTAAATTCTCCGTAGGTTCTATTGCTCATTATATTTTTTGCTATATCTTCAAGTCCAACATGAACACTATATACTCCATTTTGATTTACATTGATTGTCTTTGTTTCGTTTGTACTTGCCTTAGTAAAATATTGGTTTCCTTGATTTCTACTATAGTGACTTCTATCGGTTATATTGTAGTAGCTTGTACTATTCCAAAATCCCGATAGATTATCGGTTGCTGTGACTACAACATTATAGGCTACATTTGTCCAATCCCTGCTAGATATGTTAGTACCTGAGTTTGGAATTATCTTATCAAGCTTGTATATTCCACTGGTTCCAGTATATAAAGCTGGTGGTGTGGTATTTCCAGAAGGGGTTCCGTTATCGGTCCAACTTCCTCCATTTGGAGCTGAATCGCTACCCCATACTTTTTGCTTGGATACCCATTCATTCAAGGTGGCTGACAGCTGAAGGCTATCACCTTCGGTAGATATAGTCACATTCCCACCGTTCATTCCACTTACGGTACCCGTTGCTGAGCCTGTAACCGATATTGTTCCAACTTCCCAGGTCTCCGTAAAAGTACAAGATGCTATATCATTCTTTGTTTCTTTTACGGTCTTATATTTAGGATTTCCATCCTTATCGGTTCCATCTTCAACTTGTTTTTCTTCTTCATAGGTATATGCTCTTGGAGCGGTATCACTTCGCTCTGCTGTTTTATCTCCTGATATTGAAACGTTTACGATTATGTCATTCTTTACCCATCCTTCTCTATTTCCATCTATTTCAAAGGAGGTGTTAGGAACAAATACGATACTACCATTTCCACCGATTGGGTCTGGTGGAGTTATTTCTCCTCCTCCTTCTTCTTTAACCTTAAATGTATCTTCATCCTTAATTGTTTTTATTTCATCTTCGTCCATGTAATCAGCATATTGGATTGCTGTAAAATCTCCTGTTCTGTCTACTATGCTTATGCTCTCTTCTGAGATATCTCCACTGCCCTGTAAAACTTGGTTTCCTTCCGTCTCTATTTCCCATCTTTTATTGGTTAATTCATAGCTATTTTCTGTAAATTCTGTTTCGAATTCTACGTTCTCTCCTTTTTTAACAACTTTAGTTATTACAGTTAGGTCTATTTCTGGAGATATTTTTAGGTCTGCATCATTGGTATTAAACCATAGGTAAATATCTTCGTCATATTCTCCATCGTATATATCAAGCTCAATGGTCAACTCGTCATTTCTCGGGTACTCTCTGAAACTGCTCTTATCCTTTTTCATACTGTATCCGAGATATTTAATATCATCGGCCTTGAACTCTGATGTGATTATGTCATCCATGATGTCATAATCTTCATCAAGTTTGATAGTAAATTCACTAGGAAAAATTTTGACTTCATCTTCTTTTATTTCTTTGCCTGTTTCATCATTCATGTAATGATACTTTACACGATATGCAAAGTAGTACATATAGAAACCTTGTTTTGTCTCCCCATTAAGATAATCATTCTTTTCAATTCGATAAGTTGGAAATACAGTCCTATCATGTTCCAACCCCACACCACGTCTAAGATCATCTTCTAAATCTGATCGAGAGTCTATATATTTGTCTCCATCACTGTAGCCAATGTATGTTCCTAATTTGCCTTTGTAGTCGGAATAAATATCTGACCTACTAAAGACATTTGTTGCAGCTGCATGACTTCCTGTCTTAAACGTTTCTGTCAATTTAGTTACCTTACCATCCTTACAGTCTGCTAATTCCTTGTACAAGTCAACTATTGTCATTTCTGCGGTTACATCAGCAGGAGTGTCCACTACTTCAAATTCTAATTTATCTGTCTTTAATTCATCTAAATGTCCATCCTTGTAATCATCGTAATCCTTAATACCTTCAAGGAGTACTTCATACTCCCCCGGCCTAAGCTGAACGGCTTCTTGTCCTGTGTAGTTGTTTGTCCATCCACTAGGCTCCTTTTTCCAATAGGAGTTACTATGTATCAAATCCCCTGTATCATCTTCAAGCTCTATTCTTCTTTTGTCAAACCTTTTTTTATTTGCTTCGAAAAATACATCTGATAAAGAAATGTCGGCTTTTGATCTATCTATTGGTACGTAAAACTTCATTCCATCTTCTTCTGTATACACTTTTTTCCCATTTTCATCCGGCCCACTGACACCAATTCTTAATTCATCTAAGGCAACATCATCCTTTTCTTGAAAAAGCATAGTAACATTTATATCGGTGTTGGCTGCTGCATAGAAAATTTCATAGGTGTCTGGATCATGGTCATATGTATCTTCTTCGACTACCTTAGTAGAAACACTATACTGATTAGCCACATGATAATAATCGTCACCCTGATATATTACGTAACCACTTCTCGTAACAAAATCATCATAGCAAGGATATCTCACATTCTTTTCATACTCATTTGTTACCGTTTGGTTATACGTGAAATTTGACCTGTAAATGTTGATATACCTGTCTACATCTTCTATATCCAGATAATAATATTGATCTCCTACATCTAATTTAACGGTTTGACTATCAGTTAGCTTTGTTCTTCCATCTTTATCCTGTAATAATGTTGTGACGGTTAGATTTACATTTGAATCCTTCGTTGTATAGTATATATCTATTACGTCTCCGAAGTCTTTTTCGGTGATTTTTTCATTCATATCACCATTATCGTCACCCTTAAGAATGTATTCATCGGTTGTGTAATATTTTTCTAACTGATCCCATTTCGAAGTAAAACTTCTATAGTCATATTCGCTATTGCTGTCTTTTGATCTAGGGACTTCTCTTGGGTATTCAAAATATTTTACATCCCCTTTCTTCCAATCAGTAATATCTAGTTTTCCAGTACCAAGCTTGGTACCTTTTACAAAATTACCTTCACTCCCAACATTCTCCCACATATTATAGCGAACGGAACCATTTAAAAGCTCTGCTTCACCAATAGTAACATTATCTGTAGCATCATCATCTTCATCAAGTTCTTCATCGTATGCGGTTACTCTACCATAAATTGTTTCGTCCGGTGCTACATCGTAAAAAGTTATAGACCATTTATCACTAGTAGTTTCAAACGTAACGGCATTTCTAAGATCCGCTGTTTTCCCGACTTCGAAAAAGTACTTGTCAACACCGCTAGGTGATGTTGAACCCTCAGCATCAAGAGTTACAACTACATCTTCCGTGGTTCCTTCTGTGATTTCATTGGGGTTAACGGATAATTTTAGTTGTGCTACTACATTACCCTCAGGAGGTGGAGCATCTTCTTCATAGTAGAAATATACCTCATATTCGTTACCTATATCCTGTATGTTTATAACTGTTTTTCCTGATTCAAGCCTTGCTAATTTCGAACCATTTTCATAAACATCGTGGTACTTATAACTAAAATCATCGTATTCTGAACTCTTTTCTGTAACTTCTATATTGTTATTTTGATCTTTAGTCGATGTATCAATTTCTATTTTCTCGTCTATTTTATTACTACCAATAGATTTATGATAAACGGTTAAGATATCCATTCTTTGTGCTGGCAATTCTGCTTCAATTTTATAGTGTTTCCTAATATCTTCCTTTAGACTTGGCCCCCAATCCAAATTGGGTGTCGATACTAAAGCCCTTGCATCGTTCCAATTATAAGCATAGTTTTGTTTCCCATCATTGTTGATTTTTAGAATAGCATTGAAATATATTGTTATATCCTCAGTGAAGTTTATATTGTCATCATGACTTTTTAGTACTGATCTAACGGTTGTTTCGTCATAAGTAAATGTAACATCCCTTCTATCTCCTACGGGATTATCTACTACATCCCATCCAATGCCTTGGTTACTAAAGGGGATTTCTGTAGTTCCATTGTATTCTATTGTAAAACCTGTTGTATTATAGTTATTGTCTGTAGTACTAGCTTTAACATTTATATTGTATTCAAATCTTTTTTCTGACTCATTATAAACTACTGTCCCATCTGCATAGACTTCCTTTGGATATATTAACATGGGTAATAGTAAGCTGAATAGGAGTACCATAATTAATATGTAAGATAACCTTTTATATGGATTTCTCTTCATGTTTTCACCCCCTTTCTAATATGACATATATCGAAAATAGTTTTATAGTTTACTTATTTTCAATGTATTTTTCAAGTTCTTCTATATCCTTTGACACCTCCTTAAAATCGCTTATGTTTTTATCCCAATTTTTTGCGTTATGATAATATGATTGATCTGCATTGTCCTTAAAATATGCTGCATAAGTTTTAGGTGTCAAATAAACATCCATATCCTTGTAATACCATCTATCTTCTTTAACTTCATATAATTCAAAATTTTTCACCATTATTTCTCTGCCTAAATAATGCTCATACCATATCCCGTAAGGCATTTCTGATGGTTTTTTAAGTCGCTCTAGGCTATCATATTTAAAATATAATCGACCCCTTAAAATAGTATATTTGTCTTTATACAAGCAATTCTTGTCAGCTACAAAGATGGCTTTCTTTATAACCTTTTCTGCCTTTGCAAAGTCCCACCATACATTTAAAAATTCTGGGTTTACGCTTCCATCTACGAAAGTTAAATATTTTTTTGCAAGTTTTAATCTAAGTTCTTCGGTATCTTTCTTATAGTTGTAATTATGCATATCCATAGCAAAGTCATATGCCATATTATAAGCATTGTCTATATCTTTTTGTTGAAAATTATACAACTCATACATTTCTTCACCATAATATACATTGTCGGGTTCTTTTTCTTGTTCTTCCTTTATGTATTCATTTGCTGCTTTTATACCTTCATTCCAAAACTTAGTATTCTTAATATCCTCACTTATTTTTTTTTGACTGTCCTTGTCATAATCCTCTCCTTTTTCATGTTCATCAATCTTCGGCACTACTCTTTCCTCTTTATTCAACATCCTTACTATCATTGTTGAAGCTTCTCCCCTAGTAGCTGTCTTTTTTTGCTTAAATTCACCATCGGGATATCCTGTTATTATCCCTAGTCCATATGCAGTTGCAATGTAGTCGTTCATAGGAATTGATGCTTTATACAAGTCTTTTATCTGGTTTCTATATGGTCTTAAATCTTCGATTCTTTCATCAGGTATTGCCTTTATTATCATACTTGCCATTTCACCACGATTGATATCTCTATCAAGGCCACTTAAGCTAAAGTCACTGTCATCTATTAAGCCAAGTTCCTTTGCTTTATTTAGATAGTTCAGCGACCAATGCTCCTCCCCTGAATTCTCAATATCTGTATATCCTAGTGAAGTTACAAGAATTTTTGTGAATTCTCCTACCTTTACAGAGTTGTCTGGTTTGAATGTTCCATTTGGGTATCCATTTATTGTCCCTAGCTCCATAAGTTTTCCTATATAACCCTTCGCCCAATGACCTTCAATATCACTAATCCGTGAAGTACCTGCATGAACAAATGTCATTGTTGTTAGTGTAAGAATTAAAATTAGTGTTATTACAGTCTTTTTCATATAACCATCTCCCTTATTATCAGTTTAAATATCCTCTAACGTATAACCAGCAACATTATAATTCTTATAATTCAATCTTTTACCATGAAATTCCATAGGCTTATTTTCAACAAACACTACGAAAAAGGTAAGTCCATCTAAAATATTAAAATGACGGTTTTGAACAATATAGTTTATATCATCATTCTCTTCGTTAAGTATCTTTATGTTTATCCCATCCCTCAGTCCCACTTCATATGTCAATCGCCCTACGGTTTCATTAACCTTATCAATTATTATGTCGTTCTTTTCCCTTAGAGTTATTCCATATTCTGAAATATCTTTGTATACCTTACTTCCTGTATCATCATAATAATAAGCTTTATCATCCATTGAATTGAGATAAACATCTGTTCCATTATGCTCTACCATAAAAAAGAATGGTGGTGACCATAAATCCTTTTCATCGGCAAGGAAAAATTTATCGTGATAGACTAGTATTTTTGACTTAACATTGTCCTTTACTGATTCATATTCACCATCATCAACTATATTTTTTCTTAAAACATCATAGAATTCTTTTAATAGTCTTTCATGATCTATATTGACATCGTAGTAAAAATCTTTATTGTATCCAGCAGACATTTCACCAGAATCGAGAATTTCTTTGTCTACTGAATTAATAATAGCCCTAGACGCCAGATTAAGGTTTTGCTTCATAAGTTTGATGTCGTTGTTATTATCTATTAAAATCATATTTGGTATGAACACTACAGTAACAAAGAAAATAAAGAAAACAAAGAAGATAATTTTACCCATTGCTTATCCTTCTTTCATTTATTTAGTTATTCCAGTTGAGTCATCTGGATTATTTTCATCAAGTGAATTTTTGGATATTGGAATCGTTTTTATTGACAGTATTCTCTCATTTAGAAAGTTTTCAGGCTGTAATCCAAAAAAGGATGCATTTATAAATCTGCCAAAGATAGAGAGATTCTTGTCCTCTAGGTAAATTGTAATCTTATCACCTATTTTTAAGTTTTCATCAATTATTTCTTCATTTTCATAGAATGTATCATATACTCCAGGCTTAATCTGCTTATCATACCTAAGCTTTACAATATAGTCACCATATTTATCTATTGAGCTCGTCAATTCGTCATATAGTTCCTGTGTGAACATCCCCTTAGTAGCTATAATTTCACAGGTGTTATAATTTAGCGAATCGATTATTTGTTCATGTTTCTCGTGTTCAGAATATGTTATCATCAATAGCAAATACAAGGTGGCTACAAACATAAAAAATATGCTGTACATCATTCTTCCAGCCAATAAAATCACATCCTAAGTAGAAAACGACTAAAGTCGTTTCAAAGATAAAAGTCAATATTTTTAAACTAACAAACTTTGATTTCATCACAATTTCAACTGTATAATTTGCAATAAAGATTTTACATTTGGACGCAAAGACGATCTATAATTCTTTCAGGCTCTTGATTAATAAAATTAATAAATTTTCTTATAGCTAATTTTATTTTTCTAGCATCTGTATAGACCTTCTATAAGATTAAGCTTTGGACTATAGGGTGGCAAAAAAACTAGTTCTAATCTGTTCTTTTGTTCTTCTAAAAATGGTTTAAGTAACTTAGCATGATGAATTCTAGCATTGTCTAAAATCATTACAATTTTTCCAGTTGGATAAATTTCTAAAATGTTTTTGAGAAAGTTTAAGAATATTTGAGCATCATATTTTTCTTCTTCTTGACAATACACATGACCTGTTTCATAGTTGAGTACACCTAGAAGCTTTACTCCTTCACGTTTACCGTATGTAGGGATGATTCGCTGTTTACCTTTTAAAAACCATGTCTTTTGAATAGCTTGGTAATCACGAATCATAGATTCATCTTCAAAGATAATATGGTCAATTTTTCCGTCAACTAGGTTTTTTTAAAGCCTCAAACTCTTGTTTAAAGGATTCTTGTTTTTCAGGATCTGCTTTTTCAAGAGTATAGGTTGGTCTAGTATAGCTAAGGTTCAATCGGTATAAGACTTCAGCCATTCCCCGAGGGGTGTATTTTATACCCAAATTATTAATAACCCATTGACGTATAATAGAAATAGTCCAGTTTTTTCTGGGCGCAAAGCCAACTTCATCAGGTGTATTTGTAGTGACGACTGTTACAAGTTCTTTTTCTTGTTCTCGTGTGAGCATACGAGGAGCTCCTTGACTATATTTTGGATTTAAGCCTAAAATGCCATCTTTCTTATACTTTCTGATATAAGTACCTACAGTATGTTGACACAAATCAATATTTTGTGAGATTTTTTTATTTGTATAACCTTTTAGATGGAGAAGTATTACCATATAGCGTTGATACATTCGTTTATCTTTTGAATCTTTCATAGCTTTTTTAACTGCTTGAATTTCAGGATTGTTATTTATTGTTTCATATATTTTGTCGGTTTTATGCATTTTACCACCATCCTATGTTTAATATTATAGTTTACATAATATCATAGAATTGTTTGGATATTAGCTGGACAGTTTTGCCATGTAATAAATTTATTGCAATCTATATGTCTATTTTTTTATATAATAAAGTTATGGTTTGAGCCTTAATTATAGGAAACCAGCAATAGAATGAAGTAAAACTTAAGGGATTTTGATATTTTATTTGAGTGATTTCAATGAATCTGTTTTCACCTTTAGAATATAATAAAAAACAGGTTCATTGCATGAATGAAAAGAAAATATCAAAAGCCCGGCTCACACAAATAGAATTTCTTTCAATTTTAAGTTAGTTGCCCACAATACGACTCAACCCATAAATTTATTCATTTAATCAAAACAATTATATCCATAATCTTAAATACTAGTCATCATCATCTTTATTTTTACTTAGATCAACCCTATTAAATCGAACTTTTGATAATTCTCCATCTTCATCATATGTTTTTTCCATTTTGAACAAAGCTCCTTCAACTATTTCATCTTCATCTAAATTATTTTCGTCTTCATCGTTAACATCAACTGATAAGCCATCTCTGTCTATATAACTCTTTACGGTATTTCCCGTCACAATATTGGGATTGCTTAACATCATATTAACCTTATCTTGTTCAATCGTCCCTCTTTCAGCAAGCTCTCTAGCTCCTGAAGCTTGTCCTAAAACCGCTATCCCAAAAAGTGATAATGTAAGAACAAGTATAAGTATCAAAACAATAACTCTAGTCATAATAAACCCCTTTCTTTTATTGCTGAACGCATTCTATTTTTTTTATTTTGTTATTTTCATATGTAACTGTGTTGTTAAAGCTTAATTCATGGTCGATCTTAAATTGATCTGAGTCATAGGTTTCCGTTACATAGTTTTTAGTATTTGCTCCAGCTGTTACCTTAACCTCAACACTGCTCTCATCCTTGAAATATCTTATAAATCCTATTACATCCCCCCCATTGACAACATTTCTATCTAAGTTGAGATAGTCATTTTTATCTACCTTTTCAATATCTTCATTACGATCTAATACTGCATGGATAATTTCAAGCTCACCTATTGAAAGTCCAATTCCTAAAATAACAAGTGCCAAAATAAGTACAGTTATTAGCACCTCATAGACAATGCTGGACATGATTTCCTCCTTTCTACAAAATTTCGTTTAGGTTATATGAATCCAACCAAGGCATTAATAGATATAATGTTAAGAGAAAGATTATCATCAACGCCCCAGCCAATCCAGTAATATCTATATTTTGCATTATCTTTCTAACCTTCCTGACATCCTGTCTTTTTTCTATTCGAAAATCCTTTTCAATGTTTGAAATTGCAAATTCAAAGTTATTATTGTTTGCCTGCTCCAGCTTTTCTAAAAACAACTTTTCATTTAAATCCTTGGTACTCTTTATAATCTCACTATACATCCCTTTCCTATCAACGCTATTTTTGTTATTTAGCTTCTCTATTTTCCTAAGCAATTCAGTGTAAAAATAGGATTTATCAATCATTATAGCTAATACCTCTAAAAATGATGTCGGCCTAATGCTTCCATTTAAGATGATTAATTTCTTTAAAAATCTAAGTTCCTTCTTTCTATCGTTTTTTACAAAGAGGTTTTTGAATACTATAAAAACGTCGGGTCCATAAAATATCACAATTAACATAATTAAAATAGGAATATACTTTATTCTTTTAATTAGATAATAATCCTTTAGTCTATGATAGAGCTTATTTGCCAATGTGTGCTTTGACAGCTCAGTCTTCACTTCATCACTGCTTATTATATTGTATATACTACTTTGTAGCGACTCTTTATCAAGAGTAAAGATTTTTTCCCTCCCTACCTCATTTAGTATAGTTTTTAAATAGTTTATTTCTTCCTCTAATGCTTTTTTCTTATCAATGTCTTCATTATTGTCTTGAAAGATTAGATCAACTTTATATTCATATGAATTGAATATCTTCCCTTCATAGATTTTAATATTTGTTGCATGTATTAATAGTGCAAATGATATAGCTAATATTAAGAGGGAGAATTTCAAAAGAAAAAAACTCTTTACCGAATGATTAGAATACCTAAGTAAATAATTGTATCTATTATATGCCTTACTATCTGACTTAGGTGTAAAAAAGGAATACATAAGATCAAGAATAGATGACTTAACACCCTTTTTCTTTAAGCTCCTTAGTTTTTTGTCTCTGAATTTCATAAATCTTTTGCTCTCAAAATACTGTATATAGATACATGTAATAATAAATATGAGAATAGGTACTAAAAATAATTCTCTCATTTTAATTTCCTCTCTAAGAATTTCTTTCCATAATTACTAGAATTCCAACATGTATAATAACTGCTACTAAAATAATAATTTTAAAAACTATTCCCTGAGGTGAATTATAGTAAAGTATTGCCTTGTCACCTAAAGCATTCATATTGTATTTCTCAATGAGCCCTATGAAAGTCACAAAGGTCAGAGTCAGAAAAATATACATTCTGCTATTAAAGGATATATCTCTTTGATTTTCTAACTCGATTAATATTTCCTCAGTTGTTTTTTCAAATTGATCCTTAAGTTCCTCGGTAACTCCCTTGTAGTGTCCTTGATATATTAGATTTAACAGCAGTGTGAAATGCTCATTATTGTAAACCCTCTCAAGAAATTTAAATGTATTATCAGCCATTGATCTAGTATTTTTTGTGAGTGCGGAATATACTCTGTCTATTTCTCTTTTGACAGGCTTGTCAAAATCATTTCTAGATATTTCAAGGGCTTTAAGCATATTATCTGTATATATCAATCGATCGTTTATCAGCCAAAAGGTAGATGGCATTTTATTGGAAAAATTTCTCTTTGCCATGATATTAAAAATATATAAAGAGAGATAAAATAGACCTAAAAATAGCAGAAAATAAATTACCATCAAGTACCAAACTATCTTTGTATCTGGAATTACCATAATCAACAGCAATATTGAAAAGACAAAAAAACACAATAAAACTATCACTGAGTACTCTTTGTTCTTAGATATCGAATTTCTATTATAAAGACATATTTTAAAGGTTACACTACCTATAATTTTTTTCCCAAAGGCTGATCCCTCAATAATATCAACTATTCTTTTAAGAGGTTCCTCTCTATCTCTCTTAATTCTATATCTACTCTTAATAGTTTTTTTTCTAACCGTTTCAAAGGTCAAAAGTACAGCTATTACTAATACTATAAATAATAAGACGAAGATTAGTATATTGCTGAGTACAAAGTACTCTTTCAAAATAAAAAATCCATTGCGTAGATTTGTAAAAAAACTACTAAATACCCTCATCATCCCACCTTCCGCATAAAGCTTGTGATCCATTTATCTATCTTTTCTCTGCTTACATGGTTAGAAATTCTTTTAAAGTATTCATTTGAAGGCAGGTTTACAGGTATCCAAGTGTCTTTTCTCTCATCATATCGGATTATTTCATTGTATTTATAGTTTTTTCTATATAAGTATTTATGGAGAGCTAATTGTGACATTTTTAATAGGTTAAATATCATGTCCTTTCTTTTTCCTGTTAGTACCGGCTCAACATATGTATTTTGGTCAATATATAGGACCTCAACAACATTTTGAACAATTATCCGCCCGTTTTCCTTAGGATGCTTAGCTAGATGAAATATAATATCTACACATCTTGCAACATCTCCTTCAGCTACACCGCTATCATCATACATATCTGTCCTCATCATAAGGTTTCTACAGTTTTGTATAGCCTCAAAGGGAGAAAAGGAATGTAGTGTAGCTCCAATCCCAGAGTTTAACCTTAACCCCGCATTAATCAGTTCAGCCATTTGTTCAGCTTTAACAATCTCTCCATAATTGATAATATCCCTTGCCATTTTCAATCCATATTCAAAATTTTGTCTTACACTGAGCAGAGGATTTTCGATTAAAAAATATATATTCTTATCGGGAGCTTTCTTATCTGATTGCAACTCATAGGATGAATCTAATATTAAAATTCCCCACTTATTGGGTATTTTTAGAATCATAGAATTTAAGAATGTACTTTTTCCAACCCCAACATCTGCTCCTGTTACAAGGTGCTTACCCTTTCCTTCTAAGTGAATCATTATTAGTTCATATACTAAGTCATCTATTGTTCTAAGTTCATCTCTCATTGTTTCAAGAAAAATATTTTCAAGATTAAAAATCCGTTCATTATAATATAAATGTTCATCGGTAGGAGTACTTAAATATCCAGCTACAGTAATTCTGTTGGAATTGTCTTTATTCGATACCACAATAGGGTGATTTTGATCATAATGTGGCTTTGTATTAATAGTGTTTTTTGATTGGATATTGAGTGCAGTTTCATTGTCTTTAAATCTTAAAAAAGAAATAAAATACTTAGTCTTCTTATATTCAATATAGATGTAATCCTTTCGTGAAAAGCCGATTTCATTTATGTTGTGATATTGCAATGAATCGATTACACTTTGACCATCTTCGCTGGCATAAATTAAAGTAGCTAAAAATTTTATTTGATCTATGGGTTTATTAAAGTGTTCCTTTAAATAATTCTCTTCTTCCTTAGCGATTTCTCTGATATTCTTTTCAGTTATTTTTACATCAAGAATATATTTATCGATTAACTCACTTAAATCAAATACATCCAAGACCAGTTCAAACAATATTGATATATCATTGTTTTGCAAATTATTGAAGTCAATGTATTCTTTTATAGTTTCTTTATCAAAATTAAGGACACTTACCATAAATCTGACATATGTATTTATAACATACATTCTTGCTTGCTTATTGCCCCGGGATTTCTTTCTTAGCACCTTAAAGTACTCTATGTCTTTTTCAGCTCTATCTCTACTTATTTTCAAGAGCTCACTGTATCTATCAATGTTGTCGCTTATATCCTCTATCATTTCATAGAGCTTAACAATCCTTTGGGAAATATCCATTTCAGTATACCCCCTTTTACTTCTTTGATTTTCTCATCATCCTCTTCAAAGCCGTGTCCTAGATATTTAACCAGAATATGTTTCGATATTTCCTTAAGTCTATTCATATATGTATTATCGATATTAATAGAGTTAAGAATTGTAAAGTCATTTACCTCATTAATAATGTTTACATCAAAATCTAAGGTGAATATTTCATTACTAGAAAAGCCATTTTTGCTCATATCCTCTATAATCTCGTCCTTAGCATAGTAAACTTTATCATCATACAATCGAGTTATATATTTATTAATTATAAATATGATTTTATCGCTATATTTTTGATACATATTAGAGCTCAGCATCTCCAGAACAGCTTTTCTGTTCTGTGTTAATGGAACAATTATGAGATCAGAGTAATTTAGAAACATATCTGTATCATCATTTCTAACTGTATCAACTATTGTTAATGGATATAACTTATTTGAATAATACTTTAAAGTCTTAATATCCTCATCATTTAAGGATGTGCATTGGTTAGATGCCATTATACCTATTTTCGAGGTCACTTCTTTTACACAGCTTTTGAAGGTTTCGCTATCGTCTAGCATTCCTGTGTTTCTAAAATTTACAAACTCATCTAAACCCTTACAAAAGTTTGAGTTAGAAAGATATTTTTCAACACCTCTATTTGCCCTGTCAGCATCAATAATCAATATTTCCTTATTTATAACATTAGAAATTACAGAGCTAAGATTTATTGAAATGGTTGTTTGCCCAATGTTTTTGCTAAAAGCCGTTACACATATAAGCATTAATTAACCCCCTATAAAATTTGTTTTGAACCAGATTATTGTTCGCAACATAGTCTTAAATTCTCTATGAATAATATGACTTGAATCATCACTGATCTTTTCTTATCTTTCCATCATCATTTTCTACTTTCAAACCTTTATTATTGTCATTATCCTCTTCTTCATTATTCATATTATCTGTGGAGTCTAAATCAGTCGTAGTTGTATTAGGCTTTAACGTGATTTCCTTTAACTTTAGTTTTTCTATTGTCTTATCATAGTCAAAGGTCCTCACAGATGCACTTTGCCTCTCATCAATATATTTTCTCACTTCAAAATAGCCGAGTTCAGATGCAAGATTTAAAATCTTATAATCGTCTTCACCATTTACTGAAAAAACGACTATAAACTCCATATCTTCATCGGTTCGTTTTGCTGGATTATTTCCAGTGGTCACGTCCTTAGCATCATCCTGTAATGTTATATCGAAGGGACTAATAATTTTAATAACCTTTGTTTTTGGTAATACTACATCATAATCTCCATTTCCATAATTAACTACGACGTCAACTAGGTTGCCTTCATAAACTGTATCTGCTACTAAGGTTTTTACCCTATATTCCTTAAGCCTGTCATAATCTCCATACCATTTAGATTCATTGGATAGAGAGTCATAATGTACCTGTTCGCCATATCTTAGATTTTCCTTTGTAACCTTTTCTTTTAAGTCCTTAAGATCAACAATTGCTCCTTCTACAATAAATGGCTCAGGTAATTTCCTAATCTCAATTTTGTTTTTGATTATTTCATCAGTTAAAATTGTGTACTTATCTATTCCATTTTTATCAATAATAAATGCAACTTCTCTTTTTGGCATTGCTTCAATATCTATTTCCTTCTTCACAGTATTTTCAACGTTTTTTATGATCCTAGGAATCTTTATATTGTTATAGTAGAAAATAACCGAAGATAAAAGTAAACATACTACTGCAATACTAATCAACTTCTTTTGCTTTTTACTCATTCTTACCTCCTAAACATTTTTAATAGTCCCCTTACACCCCTGTCCTTTTGAAGCATATTTGTCTGATAAAGTGAATTAGCTATTCTCATAATACTTTCATCAAACTCCTTATCCTTGCCAAAAGCTACATCTCTATTTGCCATCGACTCAGCAATTAGCTCAAACTTGTTAGGTACGAAGAAAATATTATTAAATTCAACACTATATTTTTCATCCTCAGAAAGCTCTATATCCCTGAAATATCCTTCAATTCTATTCTTCGAGAAGCCTTTCATATTCAGGTCTCGATTTATGACTAAAGTTAGATTTCTCATATTATACTTTTGCAATCTTAGTTTATATGGAAGCCCATTTAGAGTTGATATCATTTTGTCAGATACAATTATTCTCTCGTCACATAGAGCTAATATTTGATTTACAAGCTCTGGCTCCAGATAGTTGGCTAAATCAATAATTATCAGATTACTCTCGCAGCTGCGAGTAATATAATTTACCATATCAAAGGTTATTTCATATTGTGAATCTCTGTGATCTGTAAATAGCTTAAGTCTACTTCCAATTTCAATAGCATAGGAATCGACCTCATATATTTCTTTACCCATTGCTATATCCTTATAGAAATTAGTCATCTTAAAGAAATCGTCGTCATCCAGTGGGAAATGATAAAGGAGGTCCTTTTTATGATAGTCAGTGTCTACCAAAGTAACCTCCAGCTTCGTTTTAGTATAGTATTTAGCTAGGTTTGATGCTATTACAGTCTTTCCTACAGCATAGGGACTGTAAATTCCTATTATCTTTTGATAATCCCGCGGAGGCTTATATACAATTTTTTCTTTTATAATCACATCTCCATTGTTTCTGTGCTTATAAACTTTTTCAGGCATGTCCACTAAGCTTCTATGATCTTCTACATACTCATCCGTATTACTTGCAAATCCATAGTAGCTTTGAGCCTCACTTCTATTTCTTGGGTTTAGAGAAATGTAAACTATATTTTCTATACTTCCATCCTTTTTGAATAAACAGTTATAAGCCTTTGCTTCATAGATATCTTCTAAGTAGCTTGATTTGTGATAACAATCATTAACTAAATATATAATTCTAAGCTCTGGGTTTTCTTTTCTTAGCTTAGAAAAGTATTGTGCTTTTGCAGGCTTGTTATCGTCTAGATGATCCTCAACAACTAGGATAGTGTAATCTTTGTTTTCACATAAAAACTCATCTATTTCTGCGAAAGAAGATTTCTGTGATATCTGAACATTAATACTTTTTTTGCTGAATTCAAGTATTAATCTTTTAGTGATATCAACTGTATTTTTTGATTTGGGAAATCCTAGCAAAATTTTTTCCATCATTTTCTCCTCCAGGATGATTTTAGTATTTAATTGATATTCTACATACATTATATACCAATGTCAACAATTGCAGCTATAATTTGTCATATTATTTCGCCATTCCCATTATCTCACTGCCAAATTCAGCCATTTTTCGACATATGCACAAAAAAAAGACCCTTTAAAT
>JMSU01000132.1_pt1 | contig 36988 bp, 42 predicted proteins | sample 179011 | NCBI WGS metagenome assembly JMSU01 (sample SAMN02769580, study PRJNA246767) | bioreactor metagenome | isolation source: Culture-1 Bioreactor ArsB derived from microbial biomass from the upper 2 cm... | place: Germany: Bremen | collected day 87 after inoculation
CCACAATGTGAACGGCACCGCTGTATATATCAAGAACTATATTCAAATCATCCATCTTATATTGATGTATCACCGTCATACTTCCTTTCATTTGCTTTCCTATACCATAACATAAGCAGCGACTTCCGTCACTGCTTTTAACTTATCATTATTATTTGTTTTCACACGTTTGGTTTCCAACTGTACATGAAGTCTTACATGCTGATTGGCACGATGTTTGACATTCACCACATCCACCTTTTTTTAAGCTCTTCTTAAGAGTAGCTGAATTTAATGTTTTAATATGTTTCATCAGTTTTTCCTCCTTATATGTACCTGGTGCATTAATCTAAAATATTATATCATAAGATACTCATAAAGGAAAGTAGTTTTCCATAACTTCCTACACCAACTAACCGAGCATACCTCCTAAAGTACCTCCACCTAAGCACATAAAGAATAAGCTAATGGCATCACCAGATACCGCGCCGCTGTTTTTATTAATGAGTACCGATACGACAACAAAAATAACAAAATAAATAATACCGCCTATAGCACCATGCATCCACTTATTTTTTCCAATGGATCTACCTATACGTAGTCCCATAATAATGGTTGCTAAAATAATAACGGCTATTCTTCCTATATTGATTTGACTATCGGCTATATCAAATTTATATACAATGAAGGTAAGTAATAGCACACCAATAGCGGTAATGATATAACCAATCATAACGGATTTCAAGATATTAATTGTTATACGCTTCGTGTCCATATCAGGCTTTTTAGCAAATCTGGATGTTCTGTTCATCATACTCCTCCTTATTATTCCATATACTATTATACTGTGCTATAATCTAAAATATGCCATGCTTTTAGAAGGGAATGAAGGATTTGAACAGATATATAGACTTGCATACACACACAACAGTATCTGATGGTACCATGACACCCTATCAGTTAGTTGAATATGCCGCCACAAAAGGCTTAGCAGCCATTGCTATAACAGATCATGATAGTATTGCTGGTATAGCAGAAGCTAAAAGATGTGGTAAAAGATGCCATGTAGAAATTATCAGTGGTATAGAATTCTCCACGTATTATAAAGACACAGAGATTCACCTATTGGGTTTATTTATAGATGAACAGGATGAGCATTTTGTGAATGGTCTTCGGGAAATTGTTGAAGCACGAGAAAATAGAAATATTATCATGATCAATAAATTACAGGAACATGGCTTTGATATTACCCTTAAAGATGTTTTAGCAACATCTGATTCTAAAGTATACACCCGTGCTCATATGGCTCGTGCTATGCTTAATAAGGGATATGTTTCTTCTATGAAAGAAGCGTTTGATTTATATATTGGTAACGATGGTCCATGTTATGTTTCAAGAGAAAAGGTAACGCCAGAGATGGCAATTAAATTAATTGTATCGTGTGGTGGTGTTCCTATTCTGGCTCATCCAACCTTATATCATATGGATCTCAGGCAACTTGGGCACCTCATCAAAGAGCTAAAAGCTGTTGGTCTGCAGGGTATAGAAGGTGAATATACCCTTTATACAAAATCTGAAGAAAAATATATCAAAGATTTTGCTAAAGAGTATGATTTGGTAATATCAGGAGGGTCTGATTTTCATGGTGATAATAAACCTCATATTGATTTAGGCGTTGGGAAAGGTAATCTGAAAATAAATTATGACTTAGTAGATAAAATCAGACAAAGACAATGCAATTAGCTATAGGCTTGCAGACTATCGCAAATCCATCGTCTGCAAGCTTTAATAAAACACTTCGTTCTATGCTTGTTGCATTCTCTTCCAAGCCATTTTTATCATGCGATTAAGACTATGACCGAATAGCCTTTTGCCTATACTGATTTTAGTATCATAATAATAGTCTCCTTCAAGCCAACCTCTTTCTTTCCAATAATAATAATCTGCTTCTGACATATAGGTTTTACTTTTTAAGCCATTAAATAAATAGATGTCGTAGTAGCTGGGGCGAGATGGTGTCCTTTGATTTAGGGCTTTTAAGAAATCACTTACCAAGTGATCCATCTTATTCATTATCTTTTTAACATATTTCTCATTGTATAAATTACAATAGCTATTTTTCTCAAAAAACATGGTTGTGACAATCGATAATGTACCTAAGAAGTTCCCACCAAAGGCACTTCCCATCATTTTCATGTAGTTACCTGTTGGCTTTTTCCCGCCACCAGCAGTCGTCACAATATTAATGAATGGTTTTCCAATTAGTGCAGGCCGGTGGCACAGATATGCCATGCGATCTAAGGTTTTTTTTAAGATTCCCGTAACGTGACAGGCATAAACAGGTGAAACGATTATAAAACCATCTGCTTGAATCATACGGTTTACAATATCAGGTATATCATCTTTTAAAGGACAATTATCTTCTCCTTTTTTAAAACACAAATCACAACCTTTACACCCATCTATTCTCATATCTGACAACTGAATATAATCAAAAGTGATGTCACCCTCTTTTTTTATCTTCTTTTCAATAAGTTTACAGACACCATAACTGTCCATTTTTCTTGGGCTACCTAGTAGTACAACAACATTCATTTTAATATCCTCCTTAACATATCCAACGTTGGATATGTTGCATTATTTTTTTGGACTATCCATTCACGTATTGTTCTATCATTACACGATTAAGATAGTCCCTATGTTATTTTGTTTTTAATACTTGTATTAAATGCTCAAGATTCTCAGCGGCAGTATCTGGGTTATTTAGAATCTCTTTTTTAAGTAACTCAATATCCTCTTCACCTGAAATCTGAGCATAAGCTTCATCTTCGTTAATCGTTGAAAAATCAACTTTTTTAATAATCTTAGCCACTTGTGATTCAAGTTCTATACATGTGTCAATTTCTTCTAATAAAGCTTCATGCCATTTAATTTGATAATCTATATTAACAATCATCATCTCAAAACATATCTTCTCTACATTTAGCGTTTGCTCATCTACTTTGACAGCCTGCCATTTCTGGGTGTCCATTTTTTTCTGTCTTAGCATATCGATGTGCTTTTTTATATGTGGCTCAAGAGTCTCTCTATTCATAATCCCTAAGAAAGGATAGAGTACAAATTTGTCTGATCCTATTTCATAAATTAATTTATCGAGTTCTTCCCTCATGTACTTTACGAGTTCTTCTCGCCCAATAGGGGTTATACAATAGATCTTCCTTATTTTTTTTCCTACTTTTTCTTGGCGATAGAGCCCAATTAACCCTTCTTTTTCAAGTTTACTTAAGGCATAGTAGATAGAGCCTGATTGTATCTTGGTCCAACTCTCCATATGATTGATTTGAATATATTTCTGAATTTCATAGCCGTGAGTAGGCTTTATACTTAAAAAATATAAGATAAAAGCTTTAACCATGTTCTCCCTCCTTAGTAATGTTGGATATATTTCACATTATATATCCAACGTTGTATATTGTCAATACATATTTTTATGCAATCAAAAAGACGCCTCATGAGGCGCCTTCATTCTGTCGATTAAGTCGACTAACTAACTGCTTGTTGAAAAAGTTTTACTTTTCTTCTTCTTCTTTTGGCTCTTCAATAGCTTCATCTCTGTTGATTGTTAGGTCTGGTTCTTTTATTGCTGCAATAGCATTTCTTTGAATAGGTACGCGAACACTTTTGTTCGTTCCAAGCTCAACAATGACAACATTGTTAATGGAATCTACAACTGTACCATAGATACCACCATTGGTCATAACAGAGTCACCAACTTTAATACTTGTTTGCATACTGTCCACTTGTCTTTGACGCTTCTTTTGAGGGCGGATAAGAATAAAATACATAAAACCAAATAAAACAACTACATAAATGATTAACGTCATCATACTGCCGCCAGCTGGCGTTTCATTTAATAAAAATAAATTCGACATGGTTTTCCTCCTTGGATTAAATCATTTTCTTATGTTTAACTCTTTTTCTATAATTTACACTTAATGGGCCATCATGTCAACTATTTTCCATCAGTGCTTACAGATGTGAACGCTTAACCCCTTAAGCACCACTCATCATTTTCTCTATTTTTTCATTCTTGAATGCTGTGTAGCGATTTGCATCAATAGCATCTCGTATTTCTTCCATTAATGTATTGTAGAAATATAAATTATGAAGTACACATAGTCGCATACCTAACATTTCTTTTGCTTTTAATAAGTGCCTGATATAGGCACGGCTATATTGCTGACATGTGGGGCACTGACAGCCTTCTTCAATGGGACGATCATCTAATTGAAACTTGGCATTAAGTAAGTTCAACTTGCCAAAGTTCGTATAGACATGTCCGTGTCTTCCATTTCTTGCAGGATAAACACAATCAAAAAAGTCAATGCCACGCTCAACAGACTCTAGAATATTAATTGGCGTACCTACACCCATTAAATAAGTCGGCTTATTTTGTGGTAAATGGGGCACAACGTCTTCTAATATGCGATACATCTCATCATGGCTCTCCCCAACTGCAAGGCCTCCCACAGCATAACCATCAAGATCTAATTCCGATATAACTTTGGCATGCTCGATACGAATATCATCATAAGTACCGCCTTGATTAATACCAAAAAGCATCTGATCTTTATTGATGGTGTCTTCTAAACCATTAAGTCTTTGCATCTCTGTCTTACATCTTTTTAACCATCTTGTTGTTCGATCAACGGAGTCTTGCATGTATTCCCGTGTGGCTGGATATGGTGGACACTCGTCAAAAGCCATAGCTATTGTCGATGCAATATTCGATTGAATCTGCATACTTTCTTCAGGACCCATAAAAATCTTACGTCCATCCACATGAGATGAAAAATGTACGCCTTCCTCTTTTATCTTTCTAAGTCCTGATAATGAAAAAACTTGAAATCCACCTGAATCCGTTAGTATTGGTCGATCCCATACCATAAATTTATGAAGACCACCCAATTTTTTAATAACCTCATCACCTGGTCTAACATGCAGATGATAGGTATTGGATAGTTCTACTTGACATTTTATTTCTTTTAAATCGACACTTGATACGGCCCCTTTTATCGCTCCAGCAGTCCCAACATTCATAAACACAGGTGTTTGGATAACCCCATGTATTGTCTGAACCTCTGCTCTTTTTGCTCTTCCGTCTACATTTAATAATTGATACATCTAATCACCATTCATTTCGTTATTTTTGAACCAATCAAAGAACTTATCATCCTTATTTAGGTTGTTCTTCTCCTATATCTATAAAGAACTATACAAGTATACAACGATTCCTACTACATTTCAAGGGTTATCCTTGATTGACTCCATATAAGAAAAAGAGCCACCTTTAACCATGTCTTAGCAGCTCTTCCAACTCTACCTTTATGTCTCTTTCGAACTCATGTATTGACTCATGTTTACCTTTCCTTCTTTTATAATACAAGAAACTTCTTCTGCTGGCTTTGGTCGACCTGTCAAAAAGCCTTGCACATTGTCGCATAAAGAATGATATAAGAAATCAATTTGTTTAGGTTCCTCTACACCTTCGGCAATGGTCTCTAGACCTATTTTTCTAACTAATTCAATAACAGAACTGGTTATTTCTCGTTCCACTCCAACCATACCGGTATTTTGTATAAAGGATTTATCAATCTTTAATGTGTCAATCGGTAATGATTTGAGGTAACTAAGTGACGAATAGCCTGTCCCAAAATCATCTAAAGATATTTTTACACCAATTGCAATGAGTTCATTAAGTAATTTTTTAGTTGATTCCAGTGCATCTATAAAAAGATTCTCTGTTATTTCTAGTTCTAGACATCCTGACGGGATACCTGTTTCTTCTAAAACTTCCATAACAAGACTAAAGAAATTATGCATTTTCAACTGGCTTGGTGATATATTAACGGAGATGATACCTTTAAAATCAAATTCCTCTTGCCACTTTTTATACTGCCAACATGCTTCTCGAAGTACCCATTCTCCGATTTCATTAATAATACCTGTCTCTTCTGCAATTGGAATAAAAATCACTGGACTTACAAAACCAAGAGACGGGTTAAACCATCGTAACAATGCCTCAAAACCACGAATTTTTCCAGTTTTCATCTCAAATTGAGGTTGATATACGAGTTTAAACTCATTATGTTCCAGGGCTCTTTTGAGTTGTTTTTCTATATTAATACGTCTCAAGAACTCTTCCTTCATTTCCTGAGTAAAGAAGGAGATATTGTTTTTACCCATATTTTTCACTTTAAACATGGCTGTATCCGCATTCTTTATTAATTCTTTCGGATCAACACCATCATCAGGATATACGGCTATACCAATACTCACACCTAATTGATGACTGTTATTTTCAATGATTACTGGCTTATCAAAGCAAGATTTTATGCGTCTTGTTCTCTCTAGTATCTCCTCATCATCTTCCACATTATGTAGAATAGCTGCAAACTCATCACCACTTAACCGAGCAATAAAATCTGTATCATCCACAGTAGCCTCTAATCTTTGTCCAATAATTTTTAATATCGTATCACCAACAGCAAAACCTAAAATATCATTAATTTGCTTAAAGTTGTCCACATCCATAAATAATATGGCAACTCGATCTTGTTCTATGTCCAAACATTCATCAATTTTCTCTAATAAATGGGTTCTATTAGGTAGCCCTGTAAGGCTATCATAATAAGCTAAAAAATAGATTTTTTCTTCTCGCATCTTCCGGTTTGTAATATCAATATGAGCCCCTGCCATAATATATGGTTCACCCTTATCATTGAAAAGTGCTTTGCCTCTTGATACAATCCATTTATAATCTCCATTAATTGTCCTTATGCGATATGTACTTTCATAACGATCACTTTTACCTGCAAGGTACTGGTCAAAATCTGACCTGGCTTGTAGGACATCATCATGGTGAAGCAACTCATACCATTTACTCATGTCCGAAAACTCTTCCAAACTAATACCGATGTCATTATACCAATTAACCGCTACTTCTCTTTTTCCCTTGTTTAACTCCCAATACCAGATACCATCATCAGAAGCTTCTGAGATTAATCGATAAACTTGTTCCTTCTCTCGAATAATAGCATTACTTTTCAATAATAATTGATTTTGCATGCTAAGTTCTTCTTCCGATGCAGCTAACTCTTCATACAAACCACTAATATGATTATTCTGTTGCCGCAATTCTTCTTCTGATGCGGTTATTTCTTCATATAATTGAGTTAACTGTTCATTCTGCTGGCGTAGTTCTTCTTCTGAAGCAGATACTTCTTCATATAAGCCACTTAACTCTTCATTCGTACGTTGTAATTCTAATTCCTTTACCTTCATATCCGTGATATCAAAAAATATCTCAATAAAATAACCTTTCTTAGGACTATATGTGTTCACTTGATACCATCTATTAAAGGGTTTAAAAAACTGCACCGTAGAATCTGCACTACCTTCTAAAGCTACTTTACCAAAAAAGCTAATCCAATCAAAAGATTCCTCTAGCAATTCAGGTAAAACTTCAGACACGCGTTTCCCAATAATTTCATCGCGTTGCAGTCCAGTTAACTTCATATATATATCATTAATTTCCAAATATTCATAATCAATAGGTTGACCCTTATGATCAGTGATTATTTTTTGGTATGCATATCCACTAAACAGATTATTAATCAAGGCGTGGTAAAAATTTTCTGATACCTCCACAAACAACACCCCTTTTTCTTGTAATTTTTGTTCGTTAATGCATATATTAAGTTAATTATAGAAAATATTTACAATCTAATAGCAATGCTTAATCCTATTGTAATATAAAATACCAAGTTTTAACAGTCTTTTTTTATAATTTTGTCAAAAAATGTAATTTGGGTTAAGTATGTTACTATAACCAAAGCATACGTTCAATTTGACCTCGTAATTATTTCCCAATTTAACAATAAAAAAGTAATCCCCATAAAGGCTTGTTTAAATATGCAACATTGTATATAATATTGAACAAGAATAAACCAATCTTTTCCTAAAGAATAATGAGGCAATCTTATGAAAGCATTGGCCTATAACCCTATTAAATAGCCACCAGTAATGCTTTATGAGAAGGCACAATTAAATTATATGAGGTGATTTTATGGCTGGTTCAAGTTTTGGTACATTATTTAAAATTTCTACTTGGGGAGAATCCCATGGAAAAGCAGTAGGTGTTGTCATTGATGGTTGCCCTGCTGGCGTTCCATTAACATCAGATGACATCCAACAAGATCTAGATAAACGTAAACCGGGTCAATCTGTATATGCTACACCACGAAAAGAATCTGATCAAGTGGATATATTATCAGGTGTCTTTGAAGGTAAAACGACAGGTACGCCTATATCTTTGGTTGTTTATAACCAAAATCAGCGCTCTAAAGATTATTCCAAAATAGCTGATTACTATCGCCCTGGACATGCTGATTTGACTTACGACCAAAAGTATGGTTTTAGAGATTATCGAGGAGGAGGTCGTTCTTCTGGACGTGAAACCATTGGACGTGTAGCAGCAGGTGCTGTTGCTAAGAAGATTCTTAATGAATTAGGTATCTCCATCACTACATATACAAAAAGTATTGGGGATGTTCATATTAACTTAGACCAATTCAACAAGGATCAAATATGGCAAAATCCACTCTGTATGCCTGACTACCAAGCTGTGGAAGAAGCAAAATCTTATCTTAAGACCCTTATTAACCATGGTAATTCTAGTGGTGGTATCATTGAGTCTTATGTTGATTATCTACCTACTGGTTTAGGCGAACCTGTTTTTGATCGACTTGATGCTGAGCTATCAAAAGCAATCATGTCCATTGGTAGTGTGAAAGGTGTAGAAATTGGAAATGGATTTGAAACTGCATCCTTAACAGGTCTTGAGAACAATGACTTCTATCGCTACAATGACAATTGTATCGAAAAAGAATCAAATAATGCAGGGGGTATATATGGCGGTATTAGTGATGGTTCTAGATTAACCCTTAGAGCAGCCATTAAGCCTACCCCCTCCATTCATGCTACTCAAAAAACAATTAATAAATCTAATGAGGAAATAGATATTAATATTCAAGGTCGTCATGACCCTATTATTGTTCCACGGGCTGTTATCGTTGTTGAATCCATGGTTGCCATTACAATTTTGGATATGCTTTTACGAAACATGAGCAGTCAAATAGCTCATATTAAAAATGTATATGTAAAAGAAAAGTTGTAACCATAAACTATTCAACAACCTTCTTAAAAACATGTCTATTAACTCACATTTGATAGGTATGCTTTCATGTTATTTGTTTATAAATTTGAAATTAAAGTTAACCATTGGATAATCTTGTCAATACTCTTATTAAATGTTATAATTTTTAATTCAGAAATACTGCTCATGACTGACAAAGGAGGCATTGTATGAAAAAGATTATTTTCTTAGTTATTCTAATCATACCATTAGTTGGTTGTTCTTCTAGTGAAAAAAATAAAGATACATTGAATATTGCAGTAACAATACAACCTGAAATAGGCTTTGTTCAAGCTGTTATAGGTGATCGTGGTACGGTGACAGCTGTTATTCCTCCTGGGAATAGCCCTGCTAATTATCAACCTTCACCCCAAGAATTAGCGACCATTAGCGATGCGGATGTGTACTTTTCAATCGGTGTACCAGCTGAACAAAACATCTTGCCAAAAATCATCAGTAACAAGACGGATATTATTTCTCTTCTAGAAGCCGTTGAAGTTGAATATCCATTACGTCATATGGAAGAACATGAACACGATACTCATGATGAGTCAAAGGATAACCACGAAGACTTACATGAAGGCGTAGACCCCCATACATGGATGTCCCCTAAACGAGTTATCGTTATGGTTCATAAAATTGCAGATACTTTATCTGAGCTCGATCCGAAAAATAAAGAACGATATACGTCTAATGCAAAGGCATATATTACCCAACTAGAAGCACTGGATCAACAAATCATAGATACCCTAGCAGATTCTAATCTCGAAGGCTTTATTATTTACCATCCTTCTATGGGCTATTTTGCTGATGATTATCATCTTGATATGCATGTCATTGAAGAAGGCGGAAAAGAAGCAACAATTAATAGCATGACCCACATCATTGATTTGGCAAGGGAAAAAGGGATTGATACTATTTTTTACCAAGAAGAATTTGATAGTAAACAAGCAAAAGTAATCGCTAGTGAAATTGATGGACATGCTATTCCCCTTGACATATTATCAAAAGATTACATTGATAATATGAAGAAACTACTAAATTTGTTATTATCTATATAAGATACAATAAGTAATTGATATAAAACAATTACTTATAAATAGATGTATCAAATGTTAAGTTCAATATATCGAGATAGCAGGTGATTAAATTGTCATTAATAGACATTCATGATTTAACCGTATATTATAAAAACTACTGTGCCTTAGACCATGTCAATTTACAAATCGATGCCAAAAATTTTGTAGGTATTGTCGGTCCTAATGGCAGTGGTAAAACCACATTAGTCAAGTCTATACTGGGCTATATTCAGCCTAATAACGGAGAAATAAGCATTTCTCCTGATACAGTAATTGGCTATGTGCCTCAGTTTTCAACCTTCAATCATCACTTCCCAATAAAAGTTTTTGAAGTTGTTCTAAATGGCACACTGCCCTCGCCCATTAAATATTTTTATCATTATAATAAGAAAAACAGAACAGATGTTACGGAAATTCTTAACCTACTGAAAATTAACCATCTAGCTGATAAACCTATCAATCAACTATCAGGGGGCCAGTTACAGAAAGTGCTGATTGCTAGAGCTCTTGTGACATATCCAGATGTGCTTATCCTTGATGAGCCAACTGCCAGCTTGGACGTTGATGCCAAAGAAGATATCTATCAACTATTAGCTAAGCTCAATAAAAAAATGACCATTTTATTAGTTAGCCATGACATCAGCATTATGAAACACTATGTTAAAACTTTTGCATGTGTCAATCAGTCTCTGCATGTACATGAAAATAATGACCAACTGGATTTTGCTCATTTTGAAGATTTATATTAGAGAGGATTAATTATGTTAGAAGCAATTATTAAATATGACTTTATGCAAAATGCAATTATGAGTATTTTATTGGCAAGTATTGTGTGTGGTATAATAGGCACCATTATCGTTGAAAAAAAATTAGTCATGATGAGTGGTGGTATCGCTCATGCTTCTTTTGGTGGTATTGGACTTGGCTTTTTACTGGGTATAGAACCCATTATAGGCGGTCTTGCATTTGCTATCGTATCTGCAATATTAATTGTCTTTATTAAACGCAAAACGGATACATCTTCAGATACCATTATTGGTATGTTGTGGTCACTTGGTATGGCCCTTGGTATTCTCTTTATATCCATTATGCCTGGATATCCACCAGACATGACCACCTATTTATTTGGTGATATATTAACGGTATCCCGTGTGGATATTTATTTTATGCTCACGTTAACCATTATTATTATCATAAGTTGTCTCGCTTTCTATAACTACATAAAAAGCTTTCTTTTTGATGAAGCATTTTTAAACAGTCAAGGTGTGGATACACTTTTCTTAGAATACTTTTTATTTATCCTAATTGCTTTTAGTATTGTAATCTTAATCAAAGTTGTTGGTATCATTTTAGTGATAACATTGTTGACCGTACCACCAGCAATTGCAAAACGTGTTACGTACAGCTTTAATAAAATCATGCTACTGGCATGGGTTATCGGTATGATTCTTTGCTTTTTGGGTTTAACATTTTCCTATTATTTTAATATTTCATCTGGAGCTACTATCATTATTTTATCAAGTATATTCTATTTTATAAGTATGTTATGGCCTTCAAGGGAATAGCCTATAAGATTTAAATAAAGAATTAGAACTTGACAAAATACTTAAAAATGTTTATTGTGTATATGTGCCTTATGCACGGTATTAACGGATAGGAGGTCCTAAGTTGAATATTATTATTTCTAATTCTAGCTCAGATCCAATATACTTACAAATAACCAATCAAATAAAAAAATATATTTTAACAGGCGACTTAGCGCAAAGTGAACCTCTACCATCTATACGGAAATTAGCTAAAGAACTTCAGATTAGTGTCATTACAACCAAACGCGCCTATGAAGAATTGGAAAAAGAAGGCTTAGTTGAATCTGTTAGGGGAAAAGGTTTCTTTGTTGCGTTACGTAATAAGGAACTTTTACGTGAAAAAAAGATGCAGTTAATTGAAGATAATCTAGGTAAAATCATAGAGGAAAGTAAAATGCTTGGCATAAGCATTGAAGAGTTTATAGAAATCATTACGTTGTTATACGAGTAATTGATTAACTCTTTATTTATAAGATCAGGAGGTAACTATATGGAAAATGTTATTGAAATGCGTCAGGTTACAAAAAGCTATAGCGATTTTAAACTTGATCATATTGATTTAGATATAAAAAAAGGATTCATCACAGGCTTTATTGGACCTAATGGTGCTGGAAAAACAACAACCATTAAATTACTCATGAATCTTATTAATAAAGATTCTGGCCAAATTAATATATTTGGCGTTGATAATGTCGCACAAGACAAAGCTATTAAGCAACGTATAGGTTTTGTATACGATGACTGTTGTTTTTTTGACCACCTAAGTATTGAAAAAAACGCAAAGATAATAGCACCTTTTTATCACGATTGGGATTATGACGTTTTTGGAGATTATCTTAAACGGTTTAATCTTAATCCTAAAAAGAAATTAAAAAACTTATCAAAAGGAATGAGGACAAAATTTTCCCTTGCTACGGCTCTATCACATCATGCAGAATTACTCATTATGGATGAACCTACAGCTGGTCTTGACCCCATATTTCGTCGAGAACTCCTTGATATTTTATATGATATACTAGAAGATGAGAAAAAAAGCATATTCTTTTCAACCCATATAACATCAGATTTAGATAAGATTGCAGACTATATCACTTTTATTAACAAAGGCAAAATAATATTTTCAAGTACCATGAATACCATTCAAGATGAGTATAAGCTTGTTAAAGGTACTAAAGAAGTTTTAAATGCCATTGACCCTTCTCTATTTGTTAGTGTTCAAAGAAATAATTTTGGGTTTCAAGCCCTTACCAATAGAACGTCTGAGGTGATTGCCAGTGCATCAGATGTACTTATAGAACCTGCTAATTTAGAAGATATTATGTTTTTTCATTCAAAACTATAACCACTATTCTATCAAGGTATTTAATCAAAGTAGGTGATACGATGTTACAAATTATAAAAGCAAATATGCATTATACTTTTCAACATAAATTCAATATTTCCTTTCAGATACTTGGTTTTGTTTACATAGCTGTTGTTTCTTACTTATATGCTCCTAGGTATTGTCGTGCTACGAATTTACACGATGTACCTGAGATGCCCCTAGCAATATTTCTCTTTGTTATGACGTTTATGTATGTAAGCACGCCATTATTAAAAGCTAAAAACACACACATATCCTTTAGCCATTTTATTTTAAGTTTTCCCATTACAAAGTGGCAGTTGGTATCAAGCCATTTTATAAAATTATTACTACTGAAAGTAATTATTATAATGGATATCATTCTTTTTTCATGGGTTGCCTTAACCATACAAAGCATTCCAGTCACTTGGGACTATGTGATATTGATAGCTTTATTTATTGTATATGCAAGTGGTATAACCGGTTCATTATATATCCTATTATACTTTATATCAAAATGGTTTGACGTACTCATATATGTATTGTATTTTGCTATATTTTTTACATTAACCTTGCCTCTGAAATTTAATTGGCTCGTTTCGTCAGAATATTGTTTTCACCTGCTTATTGGTGGACTTTTATTTATGTTAGTTACTTATTTTGTTTCTCTTGTTGCTATTTCTCGCAGAGATTTTTAACTCTATTAGATATGATTAAAGATTTTATAAAAGGATGAGTGCTATGAAGCGTTTACTTAAGTTCAATATCCGTATTAGTGGATCAATATATTTTATCTTATTCATCGTTGTTTATCAAACTATTATAAGTACGAATAAGTTAATGTCAATATATGCTGTTATTCCCTATATAACATCTATAACCTTTGCATTTATTTATCGGAATGCTCTATATAATAATTATAATTCTTTTAGAAACTCTTTGCTCTTACAAAGTAGCTTACCAGTTCGTAAGGAGGATATTATCAAAAGTAATTATGTCTTTACTTACATAGAAATTCTTGTTATATCAGGCATTAACTATTTGCCAGGTATTTTTTTTAGAATGGCTATTTATCAACGCATGGATACCTTTGAAAATTTTATAATGGTTACATTATTAATTATATTATCTTACAATATAACTACTCCATCAATTATACATTCCGTATCAACAAAAAATACGATCATAACAACCATCATCGTTTTATTATTTTATGGTTTATGCATTGTATCAACTTTAGTTATTAAATATTCGCCACTTCCTATAATCTATATAAATGTAGTGTTACTCCTCTGCATTATATTCACCTATTCCTTATCTATAAAAAAATCTATTTATCGACTTAGCATAAAATTTGAATAATACATAACCTACTTGCTATGATTCATGTCATAAGTTATAATTAATTTAAACATTTCAAGCAAGGAGGTTTTGCGGTGTCAATTATCAGAAATAAATACAATAAAATATACTCAGGAATTAAAGTATTTTTATATCTATTTTTCTATTTAGTTATTTTAAGTTTTATCTCATCCATTCACTTACCTCTTAATTATTATCTTGAGCTATTTGTTTTGAGAAGTTGTATGATTGTCTTCAGTATTTTAGCCTTTTCTGTGATCTACCTTTTGGAAAAACGTTCTCCAAAAGATTTTGGTATTATTTTTCATACTAAAACGATGAAACATTTAGTTATAGGGCTATTTTTGGGTGCTGTATCCATTATACTCATTGCGTGTGTATTATTTAAATTTGGTGAAGCCAAATTAGAGTTTTCATGGAATCAACCTATCTTCTCCGTTAATATATTATATATTCTACTCCTTTTTATTGTAGTAGGTATCGATGAGGAACTTTTGATTCGGGGTTATATGATACATACTCTTGGTAGATATAACAAAGCCTATATTGTCTACTTAATACCGGCTCTTATTTTTGGAGCACTCCATTTATTAAATCCTCATGTAAACATCGTTGGTTTTGCAAATATAATAATCATTGGTATTTTATTTACCTATATGACTTTAAAAACAGGTAATATTATGATGGCTATAGGCTTTCATATTACTTGGAATTTCTTTCAAGGCGGATTTTTTGGATTCAACGTTAGTGGTACAACAACTGAAGCTATATATCCTGTCATTGTTCTTAGAGATAATTTATTGACAGGAGGCGATTTTGGATTAGAAGGTAGTTTATTAACAACACTTGTAGCTTTATTAGTTGGTTTATTTATTTACAAACTACCTATCAAAAAATCAGCCAACGGATTGCATAAAGATAACCTATTACACCATACCTATTATAAGCAAACAATATAGATAAAAAATACATACTAGAAATTCCATGAAAAAAGGGGCAATTCTGATAAAAAGCCCCTTTGACTATCTCTTTAATCTTTTTTATCCACTTGATCATCTAGAAAGTCTTCTCCATTCAGATCATTTTTAACGACATCACTTTGCTGCAGTAAATCTTTTTCAACATCCGTATTAGAAATCAAAAAATCATCTGGCATCATGATTCCAATCTCATAATTAAACGAATTCATAAGTATGGTCCTTGTAGGATCCGCAAAATAATGGTCATAATTTTTACTTTCAATTTTTTTCATATTTACCCACCTTATCTAGAAAACTAATACTTGCTTTTTTAACAATTATTTAGTTTAACTTATACTTTATTTTCTCACGCGATTAGCTTATTTATTCTAATAGAACCATGTAATAATTACCGTCTTTTTAATCCAAAATTAATGCTTAAAGCTTCTTTTTTTCATTCCATAGATAAATTTATATTGGATCCTGTCGATATATTAAATAGGCATTTTAAATTAATAATTTTAATTAATTTATGGATGCTTAATAATCTACAAGAACATATTTATGAGGAAAAGTGTGAATAAGGGGGCATTTAAGATGCGAATTAATATTAACAATCCAGCCATTCAGCCATTTCAAAATAATGGGCTAATGAAAAACTCTCAATTACTATTCAAACCCGTTAACAAAACCAATCAAAACGCTATTTTAAATTTATCATCTCAATCCGTTGACCAATATTTTAAAAATGGTGTCTTCAAATCACCATTTGGAGAAATAAGGCGCCAAAATACTAGTCAATCTCATAGCACCTATCAAAACACCAACGACACTATGGATTATTATGGTAAGATTTACGCAGAAATGCACGAGAAGATAATGACGCATACACCACAAGAACAACAAGGTGAGTATTTAGAAAAATTAGAAGCTGCATATTCTGAAACGATACATGATATGGCAAAAGGAATGGCAGATGACATAGAGAAATTATTTGAGAAATTTGGTGTCGAATCACCACTTGATGAGCGTGAATTTAAAGAACTTTTTAAAGAGATTGCTATCGCTACGAAAAACTATCACCTGGAAAATGAAACTGGGGATATAGCTACTTACATAGAAAAACATGTTGATTTTAGCAAAAACCCTGATATTAAAAGTTATGATGCTTTTACGAAAGTGATGGACTTAGTTGATTTATCGAAAAACATGACCCAAAAGGCTCGTGGCATAAAAGAGTTATTTACAATGAATTCTCCAGATAATCTCATCGTCCCAGAAGCATTTAGCATCGTTAATAACCATGTTAATGGCTTGGCTATGGATCTAGCCATGTTTTCTGAACTCAAAGAGAGCCTTAACCTTTATGAACTTGGAGAAAAATTTGGTAAAGCATTTAGTCAAGTAATGGATAAACAACATAGCAACTTAACAGATGCTACTAGTAAAATGCAACGTTATGCAGAATACCTTGAAAAATATAAAAAACTTCAAGAAGAAATTAAAGAAGCTGAGGCAAAACGTGATATCTATAATCAAAAACTTGATAAAGCTAATCAAGCAAAAGAAGAAAAACTAGTCGGTATGTATCTAAAACAAGTTGCCTCTATGGACGCAGCAATCGCAACACTGAAAGCTGAATCTGCTCAGATTGAAGCTCAGATGGCAAGACTCTTGAAAGATATCGATTCTATGCCAATTTAAATAAAAGTGAGTCAAAAATATTAAAGCCATTAAATCTTATAATTCCATAGGACTTAATGGCTTCACTCTATTCTCCACTGGTTTTGACATATTCATAAGCTTTATATTCTGATAAATTAAATGCTTGCCAATGTGTGGTTCTATGGTTACCGACTTCATGTATATAACGCTTATATACATCTGGGTCACTCTCTCTTAACCGCTTCATTTGTTTAAGGGCATCAGCTGATAATTCTTCTAGATATAGCGTATCTAACTTACCCGTTTGAATATATCTATCAATATTACGTTTAGCTACTATGCCATCAATATTAATAAAATTTACGATTAAGTAACTGATTAGCATCACATAGACAATGATTTTAGCCAAAGGAAAGCGTCTGTGCCACAAGCTATATAAAACAATAGCTAAGGTAACTACCTCAAATAGAAGAAATAGAAACACAATCAAACGCAAACGCGTGGAACCATAAGCTATCTCATATAGTTGCATACGGAATAATGAGGATATAATCATTATTCCTGTACATGTCACCATTACAGATAATAAAGAACTAATAAGTGCATCCGTTTTTCTTCCTATTATTGATGCGCTTTGGTCTAATTTATAACCCAAGTAAAATCGATTGATAATGAGAACAATCAGCACATTAATAACACTTAATACAACTAATTGAAAAAAACCTTCTCGCGCATAGCTAGCATAAGTATATCCATCAGGTAGTTTTCCTCCACCAAATAAATAGATTACTTGTATACCACAAAAAAACACATAAATAGCATCTAACACCGTAATAAATGTAGCCGTTATTGTACGATCAAATCCCTGGAATACAAAAACATCTTCCCTTTCCTTAATTATCATAATAGGTTTCTGAGGTTTTTCTTGATGTATATTATATATTTGACCAAACAAATAAGCAGCTACCAAGACACCAATAACTATTTTGATTAATAATTGTGATTCAAGTAACCCTTCTATTCCACCAGTCGTTACTGATATCTTATGAGCAAATACAGCATCTGCTGATAGCATTAAAGGAATAACAATAAATAAGATAGGTGTAACAATCAGTACCCCCAACAAGACCTTTTTAATCTTCTCTTGACGTTGTTTGTCAATGGACTGGGTTCGACTAGCATACAATACAATGGTATGTAATTTACTAATAGGCATTAACAGATGGCTAACAGCCCCTTTTATAATGGCAGTAACCTCTTTTTCACCTGCATAGATAGCTAAGTGTACACCTATTAAAATAGGTATAGCCAGAAAATTAAGCACTTTAAACAGAAAAAAATCACTTCTAACAAATATAGTTGATAACAAAAAGATATAGCCACTCCCCACATGAATATACCATTTCTGACACCCTTGGTCTCTTATAACGATGGCATAAAACAATAAAACCATCAGTGTAAAAATCGTATACGAAACTCCCACCCCTTTGTCGTAAAACAATACTACAAAGAAAATGCCTAATAAAATACTTAATATAAATACAGTTTGATCTTGCCCACGTTTCATTATTTATCCCTCCATATATCATATAACCATAATCCCTTATAAATCTAATCTTCATTAATAAATTCTAAAATATCCCCTGGTTGGCAATTAAGTTCTTTACAAATAGCTTCTAACGTACTAAACCGAATAGCTTTTGCTTTATTATTCTTCAAAATAGATAAATTAGCGTTCGTTATGCCTACCCTTTTGGCAAGATCTGATAAACCTATTTTTCGCTTTGCCATCATTACATCTAAGTTAACGATAATGCCCATTACATCTTTCCTTTCTCTATATGGTAAAGTCATTCTCTTCTTTGTAAGCCACTGCTTTCTCAAATACTTCTGCTAAGACCCATGCAAATAATGCTGCTATAATAAATATAAAAATAACAATCAAGGTCATTATCGAATTTAGAACAAACAGCTTCAATACAAAAGTTATGCCTACCAAACCCGAAGCAATGCTAATTATTTTCAAATGTTTGACATTGTTATAAACAAAAGGATTATCCAGCTTGCATGTTTTAAAAATGTGTCTAAGAGCCATTAAGATTACTGCCGCTAAGACGCCTGATATATAGAGCATTGTAAGTAGCATATAGTATTCCTTTTGATCTATTAGATAGTCTAACTTCACTAACCTCATATAAGCTTTTGTCACCCAAGGCAAGCCTAATAACACACCAACTGTTACACCTAATAATAGCAGCATAAAAATATCTAAGAATGCAGATAAAAGTTTTCCATTCGTACTTTTCATATTTCCTTACTCCTCCAAATCTTTATTGAATTGTTTCTTGTTGATGTTATCAATATCATATCATAGTATTTCTTATCATTCAATATATTTTTATTGTTTATCGATAAATTTATATCTAAAAACAATAGATAGGTCACCCTATCTATCAATCAACATTACTATCAATAATACTATCCTACTATTTATTTTTTAACTCACTTATCACAATTAAGATTGCACCAATAAAGACAAACATATCTGCAAGATTAAAGATTAAGTCTGGTTTCCATTTAAATGCGAAGTAGTCCACAACTTTCTTGATACGTAGTCGATCACATATATTGCTCAAGGCACCACCAGTCATAAATGCTAACCCTACTTTAAGCAATGTATGCCCCTTAATCCATGTGTAACTCACACTTAACCCAATAAGTACGAAAATGGATGCTATATTAATAATTAACAAAATGCCTTGCCTTTTACTAAGAAACCCAAGAAACGCACCATGATTATAGTTCAACTTCAAACGTATGGCATCTTTCAGAATGGGCTGATCTGTTGTATGATCCATCTTTTTTACAGCCTGCATTTTACATAACTGATCCACCAAAAAACATATAGGTGCAATAAATAAATAACCCATTGTCCACTATCCCTCCCTTTATTTCTGTTGTGATATAAAACTCACCCCCTATTATATCAAATAAAACGAATATGGAAAAGCTGTTAAGAATATATTACTTTAGGCTATAAGAATTGGATAAGTCATTTAGTTCTATAAAGTAGTTTCTAAATATTGCATGAAAGGACTTAAAAAATATGAAAAAGAGTTCTGTTATAAAAGGTACCATCATCTTAACAACTGCTGCTCTAATCACACGTACACTGGGTTTTGCTAACAGAATATATCTCTCCAATTTAATAGGTGCTGAAGGTATGGGGCTCTTTCAGTTAGTGATACCTATCTATATGATAAGTTACACCATCTGTTGCTCTGGTATCTTCACTGCTGTTTCAAAACTTATTGCAGAAGAAAAAGCAAAACATAATCATGCAAATCTAAAACGTATTGTACATATATCTGCTACTGTATCTTTTTTACTTGCACTTGCCATCATGATGCTATTAGTCACTAACTCCGACCTAATAGCCAGACGCTTACTTAATGAACCACGTACAGGATTAGCCATTAAAATCATGGCATTCTCAATACCTTTTACTGCAATAGCTTCATGTATAAAGGCCTATTTTTATGGCTTAAAATATCCAACCGTTCCTGCTATTACACAAGTTTTAGAACAGATTACTCGCATTACCATCATCTATTTCTTATCAGCAATGTTCATACCTATGGGACTTACATATGCTTGTGCAATGGCTGTTATTGGAATGATCGGTGGTGAAATCGTAGCGCTACTTATTGCAGCAGGTGCATATAAGTGGAACCATCACCCAAAATCTACTAAGCGTGCTGATCGTCGACGAGTGATTACAAAAAAATAGCCGCCATCGCGGTACCTATAACTTCTAATCGACTAATTACCACCTTATTGATTAGTATAGAAACAATCCTTATTCCAACACAATTACAAGCATCTGGATTAACCCACTCAGATGCTTTGGGGACTTATGGTATATTAACAGGAATGGCACTACCACTTATTATGTTTCCAACAGTTTTTACAAACTCCATTTCACTGATGTTACTCCCAACTGTATCAGCTGCCTCTGCAAGTAAAAATAAACGCATGATTAATTTTACCACCTCTAAGACCATGAAACTTACTATACTAATTGGTATTATCAGCACTTTTTTATTCTTATCATTTGGAAAAACCCTTGGTGTCATCGTTTACGATGAAGCTTATGTTGGTGTTCTCTTAACGATTTTGGCTTGGCTTTGTCCCTTTATCTATCTCCAAGCTACACTTGGTAGCATACTCAATGGTCTAAATAAACAACTTATTGTATTTCGTAATAATGTTATCGGATTAACTATACGTATTACTTTTATTTTCTTACTCATACCTTTATATGGATTAAAAGGCTATCTATGGGGATTTTTATGTAGTTATATGATTGTATCACTCCTTAATATTATTCACCTTATACGCATTACATCGATTAGCTTTCAAATTGGTGATTGGATTATTAAACCCATAATCGTTTGCTTAGGAAGTATATCTGCTATTCAACTATTCAACTATTATGTTACCATGCCATTTTCAGTTCTATTAACGACACTTATCAATATGGGCATATTTATACTCCTTATTGTACCCCTTTTACTGTTAACTGGAAGTATTCAATTAAGTGAAATCATGTTTGTCTTCAAAGGTAAAAAACGATCACATTAATTCATAACAACCCAATACATTATGTCTTGCCTTCAATCCAAAAGGTGCTGATTCTTTTATATGAATGAATCAACACCTTTTAAAACGCATAGAATAAACATATTATAAAAAACGGAAAAAAAGATTGCAAATATCATGAACCATGCTATAATAAAATCAAGTCATTAATGTAATCCGTTACATTAGGATATAGTCAAGCAATACCATTAACTTGACAAACTAGATGAAATCCATTACAGCTATAAACTAGAGGAGGATTCAAACATGCAATTAGGTATTATTGCAGAGCCTACTAAAGAGAGTTTTATCATGGCTCAAAGCAAAAAACTATCATTTATTGAACTTTGTATTAACATTGACAAGGATGTAAGAGCATTTGCAGAAACCGTTAACCAATTGAATGATTGGGTATCACAATATGGTGTCCAAATAGGTTCTATTGGTCGTTGGGGTTCAGATCGTATCGACGAAAAAGGTAAGCCAATTGACGAAGAACTAGAAAAAGAGTATATGTTAATTGATGCATGTCATGCACTTGGTTGCCCTGTCTATATCACAGGTTGTAACGAACAAGCATCTCTTACCTATTTAGATAATTGCCAAGCAGCTATCCACTATTTTCAAAAATTAATTGCATATGGAAAAGAACGAGATGTTAAAATAGCTACATATAATTGCCGCTGGAATAATTTTGTCTGTTCCGAGCAAGCATGGCAAATTGTACACGGTCAATTAGAGGATCTAGGCATCAAGTACGATGCTTCACATAGCTATTACGCTAATAATGATAATTATCTTAGTGAAATTGCTAAATGGGGAGATAGATTCTATCATGTACACATTAAGGGCGCACTAAAAGTTGATGGCGAACGATATGATGATCCACCTGCTGGTATGGATCAGCTAGATTGGCACTCCATTATGTCCATTCTATATAAGGTCGGCTATGATGGTTCATTGAGTATTGAACCTCACTCAACTACTTGGCGTGGCGAGTTAGGCAATAAAGGTGTTGATTTTACTATTAAATTTATTAAGGACTATATCTTATAAATAAAAACTAAAAACCAAACCTCTTTTACCAATGAAAGAGGTTTGGTTTTTGTTTACTCACCAACTTTGCCAATAATGTATGGTGTCTGTTGGTAAACATAATAATTAAGCCAGTTCGAGTATATAAGATGAGCATGCCCTCGCCATGTCGCATGAGGATATTGGTTTTCATCATCGTATGGAAAATAGTTCTTAGGCATCTTAATCTCTAAGCCTTTATTTTTATCACGCATATATTCTTGCTTGAGTGTTAATGTATCATATTCTGAATGACCTGTAACAAAAATCTGCTTCTCATCCTTAGACATGACAATATACACGCCTGCTTCCGATGAGTCTGATAACAAATCCAGTTCAGGATGATTCAAGATAGCTTCTACACTTATGCCTGTATGCCTTGAGTGAGGCACTAAGAACTGATCATCAAATCCTCTTAATAGTTTACACTGAGGCTTTAATACTTGATGACCAAAGATACCAAACATCTTATGGGGTAACGTATATTTATCAACCCCGTAATGATAATACAAACCTGCTTGGGCTCCCCAGCAGATATGAAAAGTGGATGTAACATTACTCTTCGTCCACTCCAAAATCTCTTTTAATTCTTTCCAGTAACCTACGTCTTCAAAGTCCATTAACTCTACTGGAGCACCTGTAATAATCATTCCATCAAATTTTTTATCCTTAATCTCACGATAAGTTGTATAGAAACTTAACAGATGTTCTTCTGAAGTATTCTTAGATTTATGGGTTTCTGGATGTAATAATGTTATTTCAACTTGTAAAGGTGTATTACTTAGTAACCGCAACAATTGTGTTTCTGTTGCCTGCTTTAGAGGCATGAGATTCAATATGGCAATCTGTAATGGACGAATATCCTGTTGTATTGCTCGGTCTTCATCCATCACAAATATATTCTCTTGTTGAAGCACTTGTTTTGCTGGCAAATTATTATATACTTTTATTGGCATCTTATCACCTCTTCTATGTCATTTCTATTTTATAGCCATTTTACTAATTTACTATTATACACTATTATGGTGCTCAAGAAAAGTAATATGTCATTTATTCTAAATCGCCTCTAATAATACCATATAACTCACAATCATAATAGTGACCTTCTGCATTCTTGTGATAATGCCTTTTGCAACCTTCATGGGTCAAACCAGCCTTCTGCATAACTCTTCCTGATGCTATATTCTCCACGTGATGTAGCGCTTGAATCCTTTCATAGCCAATGGTTTTAAGCAGAAATTGAATAACCCCCTGAAATGCTTCAGTCGTTATTCCTTGCCCCCAATATGCCTTGCTAATACAATAACCAATTTCACAATGACCATGTTGATCAGATCCACCCACTACAGAAATACTACCGATAACTTTACCGTAATCTTTGGGTACAATAGCCCACATATAGTAATGATCTTGTTCATAACACGTCACCCATGTATCGAGTAATTTCTCAGTTAGCTCCACGGTTTTGTGAGGTGCCCAAGTAAGAAATCGTGTAACTTCCTCATCATTAGCCCAGTTCTGAAACATATCATTTGCATCTGTCCTAGAAAACCTCCTAAGGATTAATCTATCCGTTTCAATACGCTGTGTCCCCTTATGTTCAATCACATTGACTACCCCTTCCTATTTTTATAATTTTGTCATGCATATTCTTTCTCAATGTTAAGATAATTTTAATCATTATATAGTTATTGCTCCTAAATGTCAATAACCTATTATTATAAAACTTAACCATCGTTAAATTTAATTCTTGACAAATTCAGCCCATTATATTATACTACATTACATCAGTAATGCAGTATTGATGCATGCTAAAAAGGAGGTATCTAACTACATGAAGTTATCACACGATAGCATAAAACCGATCTACATTCAGATTGCAGAAGGAATAGAAGATGATATCTTAGATGATATCCTAATAGAAAACAAACAGGCTTACTCACAATATCAAATAGCAAAACAATTTAATATTAACCCTGCCACTGCGGCAAAAGGTATTAATCTACTGGTCCATGAAGGTATTTTATATAAGAAAAGAGGGATGGGAATGCATGTATCAGAAGGTGCAAAAGAAATGATTCAGGTAAAAAGAAAAGAAAACTTCTATTCAACCATGTTAAAAAGTCTTCTTATTGAAGCAAAGAAAATAGGTATTAGTAAAGAAGAAATCCTGGATAGAATAAATCAAATGATAGATGTACAATAACAGCTCTACCTATCACCTAAATAATTTTTAAAGGAGGTTATATCATGACAGTTATTACGAGCAATAACTTAATAAAACAATATGGTAACAAAAAAGCTCTGGATCAACTAACCCTAAGCATTAACGAAAATAAAATCATTGGCTTAATTGGAAGAAATGGTGCAGGTAAAACAACCTTTCTAAAAACATGTGCTGGATACATAAAACCTACAAGTGGAGAGCTTCATGTATGGGGTCAGCACCCCTTTGATAATTTACAAGTACTATCTAGGCTTATCTTTATTGATGAAGAAGTTAAGTATGATGGTACGCTAAAATTAAAAGATTTATTAGCTCTTGGAAAAGCCTATTATGCCCACTGGGATGAGGCTTTTGCTAAAAAGCTATTAAGTTATTTTGATTTAAATATCAAACAAAAATATGATAAACTCTCACGTGGTATGAAAACACAATTTAATATTATCATGGGTCTCAGTAGCCGATCATCACTGACTATCTTTGACGAACCTACTCTCGGTCTTGATGCAGCATTTCGTAAAGAGTTTTATAATATCTTATTAAATGATTATATGCAACATCCTCGTACCATGATGATTTCTAGTCATATGCTCCATGAAATGGAAAATCTATTGGAAGAAATTATTTTAATACATGATGGCAAACTGGTTATGCACGAAGCCATTGATGTCTTTCAAAATTATGGTGTCATGCTAAATGGTAAAAATGATCAACTCTTGCCATTTGTTGAAAAACGTCAGATACTTCATAAGCAACAATTAGGGTTGAGCTCTATTGTCGGGATCAAAAATGACCTAACAGAAAAAGATATGGATTATCTGAATGAACATCATATTGATGTCAGCCCCATGCATTCTGAAGATGTATGCATTTATCTCACTGCAAATGGAAAGGGAGGTGTCTTTGATGGATCTCAGTAATATGCGAAAACGTTCCATAAGAGGATTACTATTAAATATTATGATTGATTTTAAGAAAGTGTTAATGATTGGACTCACGATTACTTGTTGTATTGCAGCCGTCAATCTTTTTATGCTTGTAGAAAAGTTCTTCCCATCAATTTATGAAACAGTCAATGTACGTCATACAGGTCTTGTCTTAGACATTGGCTTTATTACAGCGATCATTACCTTCTGTATCACCATTGGTATAACAACTAGCAAACATGAATTTCAAACCAAATTTGTTTTTCCATTAACACGGCAGATATATGCTTTTGGAAATTTTATATATGTGGTTGTTGGTTCTTATCTATTTATGGTTATGATATGTGCTTTAGAACTAATTGAGACTTTTATTTATATGGCTTTAGATAAGTTCTCTGATGATTTTTATTTTATCAATACTATGACGCCTGACTCATATATTATTGGATTTTTCTTATCTATGAGTATCTTGATATTTGCTGTATCCCTTGTTTATATCGTTGCTATGTTTATTAGGAGATACTTTTTACCTATGATAATAATCATTGCTATCCTCTTTGGTTTGTTCCTTACGTCAGATGGCTTTCAGAGCATACTCATGGATGTATTCAATGGATTATGGCACATGGCTTTTATTCAACAAATAGGTATCTTATGGGGGCTAACCATACTCTTTCATCTTATTGCCTACATTCCCCTTAGAGATATGGAGGTGGCATAATGAAAAAGAAACTATTCGGTTTATTCCTATTATCAATAAGCATTATAGTTGCCCTTGGTTTAGTTATCATCCTAACTAACCCCTCTAAAGATCAAGGATTTATTGCTCAATATCAGCTAGAGGGTCAAGATACTTTTCGGTTAAATGCTAAGGATAGTAGTTTTAAAATCTATACATGGGATAAAGACTACGTAGAACTCCATGGCAGCAAATTCTTCAGTGCTGTTCAGGAAACGCATGCTTATGACATCACCTATGAAAATCAAGAGCTAACCATTAAACGTCCCAAGAAAAAGCGAATACTTACCTTTATATTAACCAGTTGGATTACAACAAATACCTTGCCTCGTTATGAGAGTGGCTCCCCTGATCAAATGATTAACTTTGTTGATTTTATTATCTTCGTTCCAGAGGGTATTACAACACAGTATATTGGTGAAAGCTACCGTCATACTGACTCTTCTACTAGAAGAGATTCTTATTAATCCTGTTTGGTTGAAAAGATTATTAAAGGCTATTGACAACATGTAACAGTAAAAACTACCCAAAAGTAAAACCATATAAAGTGATCATACGCTCTATACATCTGTTGCTTCTATCTGTTTCAAAGGAATGCAACAAACTGTAATAATCATGCATGATCACTCTATATGGTTTTGTATGTTTCATCACTTTTAAACTATCAAAATAGCTAATTTAGTTAATAATACTAGCTTTATAATAAGTCATTAATATAGATGTACTATTTTATTTTCTATTATAATTCCAATTTCTTTAATAAACCCTTCTTCGGTATACCTTCCTTATCCCAACGGCGACTTTTATAGTACTTCTTCTTAAGGTCTCTTAGAGGTACTTTCGATTTTACATTATCAACTTCTTGGGTTTCATCCGTTAACCGCCTAGGTAAGCTGTCGTCCTTTGGTTCCCATCCTAATCGAATATTTACCAGTTTTTCAAGGTTATAGCCTCGCTCACCAATTGTCTTAAATCGCCCAAAATCCATCTTCACACCTGTCACTAACTCAAGTCCCTTAATATGAGGTATAAGTGGCACTTTTATTGCCATATGTTTGATACGATTTAATAACCCAACCGTTCCAGCTGCTACGTGAGTGGTCAAGATTCTATTGAGTACTTTGGCTGTTTTTGACGTTGGATGCTTTACGACGAACCCTGGTACCATGGGATATAAAGTAAACAAACAATGTCCTGCTGCTGAACAAGCTTCCATGAGGTTCTGACTCAGTATTGTCATCTCAGCCTTGTTCACCTTTGAAAAAGGATTCATGTTAAAGGTGAATATCTCAAAAAGCAAGATATATCCTGCATTAAGGTGACAACCACCACGGTTTGATATAGCGTATCCTAATCCTTGCCCAATGGCTCCACGTGGCGTATAGGCTGATAATTCCATACCTTTTGAATGGATGGCATATTCTTCTCCTCCATACTTCTTAGCTAACCACTTCACTCCATTTGCTAATTCATCCCCTATACCTTCTCGATATGCCATTTTTCTTATAATCTCTAATAGATTATCTGTTTTGCCAAACTCTAAACCATTATCCCAAAGCCCTTTTTCATTTAATTCCATGGCAAATGCTATGATACCTGCTGTTGATATGGTATCCATGCCTAATTCGTCCAGCTCCAAATTCCACTTAAAAACTTGCTCTAAATCATTATTCTTAATGTTGGCTGTTAAGAGGCTTAATGTTTCGAGTTCTGGGCCTTTAACTGCTTTACCATCTACTTCAACAACTCGACCACATTGTATTGGGCAAGTTATACAGCCTTTATTTTTAATCAAATGATCTTTTGCTAATGTCTCACCACATACTTTTTCATAATCTTCATATGTACCATATTTAAAGTTTTTTGTTGCTAATATGCGATGTTTTTGCATAGGTGTTAATAAAGCTGCTGTACCGTATTTAGGCAGTTGCGTGCCTGTTAATGGGTGCTTTTTAATCATTTTAATCCATTTTTTAATATACTTCTTATACTTCTCTTGGTTTTTTTCTATAGTTTGGGCCTTTAACTTGCCATAAGCTGTAATCGCTTTTAAATTCTTAGAACCCATAACAGCACCAAGCCCGCCTCGACCAGCTGTTCGCTCTTGGCTAAAAACGCCTGCATGAGGTACTTTATTTTCTCCTGCTGGTCCTATAACAATTTTACCTGCCTTTTTATTTAAGAAAGCTTGTGTATCGTTGGTGGTTTTCCCCCATAGCTCTTCTGCATCATGGAAAACAATGTCTTCTTCTGTAATTTCAATCCATGTTTTGTTTGAACATTTACCTATCAAGACAATAGCGTCATACCCTGCTTTTTTTAACATCATGCCAAAATTCCCACCGCAGTTAGACGATGTTAAAAAACCCGTTTGGGGAGATAAAGTGGACATATTAAATCTACTTGATGCTGGTGCATTGGTCCCCGTCATGGGACCAGTTGAGATAACAATTACATTATCCTCATCAAATGCTTTTATGCCATCTTTCAATATATCATGGATAATCTTAGCAGCCATAATTTTACCGCCAAGGTATTTCTTTCGATCATGATCTGTAAAAGGATATTCTCCAACTTCTTTGCTTGTCAAGTTAATTTGCAAGACTTTGCCCATGTATCCGCCTAGTTGCGTACTCATATCTACCTCCACATTCCTTATTAAAACTACTTGTCACTGGTATCTGAAACTTAATGATATGTACTTAATAAGCTGCTTTTAATATAACGTGAACAGCATCTTTACACACATTTTTATAATTTAAAATAGCCGCTCCATCATTTATAGCTATTTCAATAATCTTAGGGAAATCCTCTTCTCTAACACCAACATCTCTCAGCCTAAGGGGCAAACCCGCAGACTCATGTAATGACTCTAACATAGCAATTACTTCTTCTATACACCGATCACCACGTTTATCATATGCAATCTTGGCCGTTTCATCTAACCCAATGAAATAAGGTAATAGTTCTCCATAGAGTTCTCCCACAACCTCTTTATTATAGGTCATGCAATAAGGTAGTAAAATAGCCATAGCATATCCATGAGGTACATGACATACACCACCAAGTGCATGACCTACTGCATGAACAATACCCACCATTGAATTAGAAAAAGCTGTTCCTGCCATGTAAGAAGCATTGGCAAGAGCCATTCTAGCCTCTTGGTCCTTTCCATCTTTCACACCTTGTAATAGATATTGGGTAATGTGTTTAATGGCACCGATAGCAAAAGCATCACTAACAGGATTTTTTTGTTTACCTGTATAGGCTTCTATAGCATGAACCAATGCATCAAAACCGGTGGCTGCCGTTAATTTCGGTGGTAAACTTAGTGTCATTCTTGGATCAAGAATAGCAACATCTGGTACCAAATTATAAGATATAAACTCCATTTTCACATTTTCCATACGATTAGCAATAACAGCTACTAATGTGGCTTCTGATCCTGTACCAGAGGTAGTAGGAATCATAATCGATGGTACCGTCTTACGGTTGATAACACCAAGCCCCATAATATTCATCAAATCATCGGTTCCAGCTGAGAGGATTAAGTTAACACCTTTTGATGTATCCAGTACAGAACCACCACCTAGTGCTATGATACAATCACACTTATGCTCTCGGTATAATTTTACAATGTTATTACATACTTCAACACTTGAATCAGCAGGCACATCACTATACACATAAGGTACTTCAATCTCTCCTTCTGCTAATATCTTCTTTAGAATGTCCACATGACCTAATTTCAGTAGCATCTGATCCGTAATAATCAAAGGTTTCTTACACATCATGTTATGTAACTCATAGACAATATGATCGATAGCATTCTTCCCCGAAAGAAGTTTTGAGCGATTTTGATATTCAAAATACCTTGGCTTCATATACATCTCTCCTCTCTATTTCATACCCAATAGGGTTGCTGCATAGATAGTAAATGTGTTGGATGCTAATTTGGGTTTCTCTTTGATAATTTTTCCCCATATGCACTTAGGAAATAGATAACATTCACATGCATAGAACATTCTTACAACCTTCAATGTCTGAAAAAGATCTCCCCTAACAATCATTCTGTTTTCGGCATAAGCGCGATCAAGTCCTACTTGACCAGTAAACGTTTCAAATACTGCATTAATGGATTTGAACATAATCCAAATATCCGATTGCATGTCCTTGTTGTATTTTTTAACGAGTAAATGATGACCGCTCTTTACAAAACAAATCTTAGGTCCTTTCCGATAAGTTTCAATGACAATTGTAAAGCCTTCTTTCCAGTTCTTAATCTCTTCACGTACACCTAGATCCATCCTGATCGTTGCCTGTAGCCCTCTTCCAATAAAAAAGGCAATGATAGCTATAACTCTTTTTTTTAGACGAATAATAAAAGTCCACCCCCAAATCATAATCGTATAATGGTAATAAAAAAAACATATAATTTTGCATAACTATGTGAAGTTATATGTCAAAATATATGTTTATTCATCTTGTATGGATTTTATGTATAATTTTATTATGTATGTCTATCAAGCCATTATTAAGAATTGTATTATTCTAGATTAGCATAATTACTAGATTTTGTCAAATTAAGACCACTATTATAGGCCATTTCGTACAGCATTAAAGACAAAGCTTATTAGTCCGATTACCAAAGGTATTAGTAAAAAGAAAAGAATGAGTAAATAAACGGCAAGTCTACCTCTATTCTTAACCTTTGTATTTAATTCATTGAGTGGATCTGTTTCAACATTTTCTTCCTCTTCTATCCTACCTTCATTCATGATTTTTCTCGCTTCGTCTAATGAACTAACAGGCACATAGATATCTACTCCTTGGTAGTTAACACCCGCTACAATCTGAAGATAATCCCCTGAACCTTTACTTTTATTCAATACTGGAATACCATATGCATCTAATAATGATTTTATCATAGTAGCTTCTTGCAATGAAGCAACATTACATAATTTAGTAATATCTTCATATTCTCCATACTCTTCTGGTTCTTCTGGTTCTAAATAATCCACAAGCTCCACATGACATTCTGCACAGGTCTTTACATGGTTCTCATATTCAGTCTTACACTTTGGACACCAACTCATTACCTTCAACTCCCCTTTATTATTTTAACTCATCCCATACCACAATCTAGGTATTAGGGTTGTTCCCTATGTTTTGTTCCTTGTTCATATGCATAAGCTGCTTTTATAAGTAGATCTTCTCTGAATTTGGTACTTACTAGGCATAACCCTATAGGTTCTCCATCTTCTCGGTAACCAGCAGGTATTGTAATAGCTGGGTATCTAGCTGGAGCATATACACCTGATAGATTTACATAGAGGGACATGAGTAGATCTAGCCCATGGTCTTCAAGAGCATTATCAATAGCTGCGCTAGTATGATGGACATTCATAGCTACACGTTTTTGATGCTCAGTTTCTTGAACAACTGTGTCTCTTGATTGCTCGATTAATTCCTGACCAAATCTTGCTCTACTTGACATATCCTTTTCATTAAAATCTGTAATCTCTTTCATTGTACGAATAGGTGCATGTTCCCCAATATCTCTTAGATACTGCTCAACATCTTCTTTAAATTCATATGTTAATACTTCAAGTCTTTCAATATGAAGTGCATTGTCGTCCATTAGGATTTCTTTTACACTTGCTCCTAATGCTTCAAGTTCATTGACTACTCTATCTATGATAACCTGCTCGCCTGTGCGATAATAATCTGTTATAGCTTGATTTGTAACCACACCGATTCTCATACCCTGAAGTCCATCTTTGTTTAGAAATGATGTATAATCCTTTATTCTATTTGCGTTAACTTTGGTAAACGAATCCATCTCATCTTCGCCTACCAATGCCCCTAATAATAATGCAGCATCTTGTACGGTTCGGGCAATTGGACCAGCTGTATCTAGATCATGTGCAATAGGAATAATACGGTCACGGCTCCAAAGCCCTACTGTAGGTTTGATACCAACCACATTATTTTGACTTGCAGGAGATATGATTGAACCTGTTGTCTCTGTACCTATAGCAAGAGGTACAAAATTGGCTGCTACCGCTACAGCTGACCCAGAGCTGGACCCACCTACATCATAATGACCATATGGATTATGGGTTTGCCCACCAAGAGTTGAATAACCATTCAATGAGTCCTCACTCATAAAATTAGCCCATTCACTCATATTCGCTTTACCTAGAATAATAGCGCCAGCCTCTCTTAATTTCTTAGCAATAAAACTGTCTCTGTCGCAAGAGGATGTTTCTAATACTTTGGCTCCAGCTGTATTATACATTTTATCCCCTGTTCCGATATTATCTTTTAATAAAACTGGGATACCCTGTAATGGGCCAAGTAAAGTTCCTTGTTTTCTTAAAACATCTTGACTCCTTGCAGTTATAATAGCGTCTGGATTCAACTGCATGACAGCATTAAGCTTTTTATCATCTAAATCATGTATGCGCTTAATATAAAATAAAGTTAAATCTTCATAGGTTAAGTCCCCATCTTGCACGTGTTTTTGAATACTTGCTACATCTGCTTCTATAACCATTTGACCAATAGTTTGATTTCTGACTTTATTAACATGTTTTAACCTATCTTCAAAAGGTGAAAAATCCAAATATCTTCTAGATGTTGTTTTATAATCTTTCTGTTGTCCTTCAACCTGACGCCCAACATATAGATCTGCTTCTGTTAACTGTTTTTCTGACATGCTATCACCTCAACTATTATTGTACTCACTATTTGTTAACGCATTTCAGTTCTATGACTATTGATGATTAAATACCTTTAACACTGTTTTTTCTTTAGTATATCTAACAATATCATAAAACCCTTTTTAATCCTACCTAATCTGTTTGAAAATACTTAAAGTAATTAATGGTTTCCTGAAGATCTGCTTCATTTTCATAAACATCTAAGACCTTACCAATTTCTATAGCAAAATCCACATATCCAGCACCCTTTGCAGTGATGATATGGTTATCAACAACCACATTTTCATCCCTATAATGACCTGATTGAAACCCATCGTATTCTTTGATATCTTCACTCGTCGTATAGTTTCTATTTTTAATTATACCAGCCTTTGCTAATTGTACCGGACCTGCGCATATAGCAGCAATGGGGGTATTTTTCTCATCTAACTGACGAAGACAATTATATAAGGCTTCATGATTCCCCAACGTATTAGGGTCTCCTCCAGGAATAACGAAAAGGTCAACTTGATCTAAGTCCATATCTGATAAAACCATATGGGGTACTGTCTGAAATCCCTCTTCTGAAGTTACCATTTTATTGTCTAATCCAACAGTTATAACATCACCTACTGAATTCTGTATAAGTCCTGTCAATACAACTTCAAATTGTGCAAACCCCTCATAGATAAGAATGTATGTTTTCAATTCTCGTACCACCTTTCTTAATATCCCCATACTCAGTAGAGATCTCTCATATATGTTACATAAGTTATGTCATTATCTTTATTAGTCAAGGAAGAAATATAACCAACTAAAACTGCCTAGATAGAGAATTCTTTGAATTACGCCTTGATAGCTTGGGTTTAATCCAAATAATATGGATACACCTGTAATAAATATTAAATAACTTAAATGGGTTATACGTATAGCATGATATATTTATATCGATAAGTCTGAGATGCTAACTGGCTAATTGTGTTAACTTTCCAGCTATATTCACCAGGCGTCAATAATTGAGCAATAGCAATGGTAATGATGATAAATACAATACCTATTCTTACTAAAACCATGAATAATGCCTCCTATAATTTAATCATGAAAAGGTGTAATATTATCAAGTACTTCAATGATACTATCCGTAATCTTCTTATATCCATCACGTGCCAATAGTCTAAAATATAAGCTTCTGAGCAAATGCTTTACATTGCATGTTAGATGCATGTCATCTGGGTAAATGCCTTTTCTATCGAGTTTTTTATAAGAAAGAATGTAATCAGCGAATTCATCCATCGATACTATATTTCTATCTAAGATATTCAAAATAGCTACTACTATTCGCTCATCTTCTTGGTGTATGTATTGATAAGAAGCAATGCATACCTTATCACGAATTAAATCCAGTATACGCATAATGCGACCATGTGTCATATTCGGTAGTTGGACCATAGCGCTTATTGCATCTGCTGTATGAGTTGCTGTATGAGCCCAACCTTTTCCATCAATATAACCTCTTACATCTTGTTCTTCTTTATAATATCGTGTTACTTGGTGATATATTTCATCTAATTCATCTTCATTTAAAAATGAATCTTCTATATGACGTCCGATAATAAGCGGTAACTGCAGCACAGAGAAAGAGCGTGTGAATACAGTGTCTGTGTTTTTTTCACCTATTTGATAAAACAAGTGTTGATCATTCAATAGAATCTGAAGAATTTTACGTAACTCCTCATGAGAGAATTTACCTTCAAAGATCCATGTTGCCATAACCATATAAACCAAATCATCTCGAATATGTGAATCTTCTATTCCAATAATGTCAAGCATTTTTAGAGCTAAACTAAAAGGTTTAACATTCTTTGGAATCTTATATTCGTGATGTACGATTGCTTCCATTTGTTCTACCAGTGATTGCACAGTATTCATAGCATTTTCCTCCTAGTTAGTGATATTTATATTATTATATCATATATACTACTATGTCCAACATATGTTTTTATTTTATTTGTCATATGAAATCGAGAAAATCTACTTTTTGTCAGTCCTTTAAATCATTCTAAATGATATCTCATTTCACTTGACAATATACTACACATATTTTATATTATCTATAATATCATTAATCATAACATACATTCTTTTAAATTTATTAAGGAGATAAACCTCATGCCAAATATAGCTACTTTTTTATGGTACGTATTTTTGACTACCTTTACACCCGGTCCTAATAACATTATGTCCATGTCCAATGCTAGTCGATATGGCTTTAAGAAAAGCATACGATTCAATTTTGGCGTTTTCACAGGTTTTTTTATCATCATTGTCATATGTAATATTTTTAGTGTAACACTATACAATATCCTACCATCTATTAAGCCTCTTATGACCTACATAGGGGCAGGATATATTCTCTGGTTAGCTTGGAAAACTTTTAAAAGCAAACCTGATAGCAACGGTACTATTGGCAAGCACACCCATACATTTAAATCTGGGTTACTTCTACAATTTGTAAACCCAAAAGTAATTCTTTATGGTATTACGACTGTTTCAACCTTTATTGCACCCTATTATAGTTCCACAATTATACTAGGTGGATTTTCACTTTTCTTAGCGTTTGTAAGCTTTGTATCTACATGTAGCTGGGGTTTGTTTGGATCTGTTTTTCAAGTTTTCCTCTCACATAATTATAAGATTATAAACCTTGCCATGGCTTTACTCTTAGTATATTGTGCTATATCACTCTTTTATTAAAATCTTTTGAACTCGATAGCCATAATAACCTTAGAACCATTTAGCTACATCTTTTAATATATTGAAATTAGTCAGATCATAATGTAGTGGTGTAATTGTTACGTATCCTTCATGTACATAAAATGAATCTGTTTCCTCAAAATGCTGGCTTACCTCTTCTCCTACTAAACTATAAACGATGCTTTCATCTTCTTTTTTTGTTTCTTTATAGCTCGGATGATATTGTAATCTACCAATTTTACAAACCTTCATCCCCTTTATATTCTCCTCTTCTAATGCTGGTACATTAACATTTAATACGATATCCTTTTCTAGATTATTCTTTGTAGCACTTTCAATTATTTGATTAATGTATTTTGCAGCAGTTTCATAGACGGTTAAATCTGCTTCATGATGTGTTGATACTGCTATAGCTGGAATCTTAGATAATGTTGCTTCAACTGCCGCTGATACTGTTCCTGAATATAATATATCAGCCCCTAAATTATAACCAATATTAATGCCTGAAATAACCATATCGACTTTATTTTCAACTAATTGATTTAACGCGATACGAACACAATCTGCTGGCGTACCACTCACTGAATAAACTTGTGATTTTAAATCTGGCAGTATAACTTTTCTAACAATTAGTGGTTTTGATATTGTAATCGAGTGACTCGTAGCACTTCTTTGATCTTCTGGTGCTACGACAATAA
>JMSU01000133.1_pt1 | contig 36677 bp, 38 predicted proteins | sample 179011 | NCBI WGS metagenome assembly JMSU01 (sample SAMN02769580, study PRJNA246767) | bioreactor metagenome | isolation source: Culture-1 Bioreactor ArsB derived from microbial biomass from the upper 2 cm... | place: Germany: Bremen | collected day 87 after inoculation
TCCAGTATTTGCTTGCCTTTAAATAGCTTTCTGAATGCCTTGATTCTTTCTGTTATGGCTTTTTCTTCATCTGCTGTTATTCTAAGCTCATTTATTTGCTGATTAAGAGCTTCCTTATCTCTTGATAGTGCTGTGTGCTTTCCATTGTAAATATCTCTGTCTATTGCTCCATCTATATGTAAGTCTACTAGCTTTTTAATCTTAGCTTCTAGTTGTTGTAGTTTTCTATTGAGGGTTGCTAGTTCTTTTTTGTTATCGTTGGCTTCTAATGATTCTTGTACAATGCATAAAAATTCTTCTATGATTTCTTTGTTATTCTGGCACATCTCATTGAAGCATTTCACAAAGGCTTCTTCAATAATGGCTTCGTGCATTCCCTTACTGTCTGGACAGTTTTTCTTGCCATGCTTACTTGATAATATGCAGTGCCATACTACTTTACTATTTTTTGTACCTGCATTCCATGCCCTTCTTCCTACTCCACCTTGGCAGAAGCCACATTTTATTTTACTGCTAAAGGTGTATTGTCTGCTATACCTGTCTATCCTACCTTGTGTCTTATTGACGTTTCTTCTTTTTCTGATTTCTTGACATTCGTCAAATAGTTCTCTTGATACGATTGGAGGATGGTGGTCTTTGATGTAGTATTTTTCTGATTCTCCGAAGTTGGCTAGTCTTTTCTTGCTTAAGGGGTCAACGGTGAAGGACTTGCCTGATAGTAGGTCTCCACAGTATTTTTCATTGGTTACGATACCTCTTACAGTGGAGTCTCCCCAATTGGTGTTACTCCTCTTGGTTTTGCATCCTCTTTTGGTTAGTTCTTTGGCTATGATATGACAGCCTACTCCTGTGACATAGGTTTCAAATATGTATCTGACTATTTCGGCTTCTTCTTCATTGATGGATAGTTCTTTTGTTTCTTTGTTATAGTCAAAGCCTAGACATCCATTAAATCCCACAAGTTCTCCTCTTTTCATTTTCATTTTGAGTCCAAGCTTCGTGTTGGCTGAGGCTGTTTCTACGTCTTGTTGGGCTACTGCACTCATGAGTACCATGCCCATTTCCCATTGGTTACTTAGGGTATGGATGTTTTCTTTTTCAAAGAATACGTCTACACCATGTTCTCTTAGTTTTCTGGTATATTCTATCATGGTTAGGGTATCTCTTGCGAATCTTGATATGCTTTTTGTGAGGATAAGGTCAATCTTACCTTCTAGTGCGTCTTGTATCATTCTTTGGAATTCTAGTCGTTTCTTTACGCTTGTTCCTGTTACAGCTTCATTCTACTAACTCCCAGTCGGGATTGGCTTTTACCAATCCCTCATAGTGAGCTATTTGTGATTTGTAGCTTATGAGTTGTTCTTCTGAATCTGTGCTTACTCTACAGTAGGCTGCTACTCTTTTTTGCCTCATTTCTTTTCCCGTTCTTCTGCCTAAGTTTTTAGTTGGTTTGATTACTTGAACTTCCACAGCTTGTCTCACCTCTTTTCAATGTATGTTCCTATTAGTTAGTTACTATTATATATGATGTTGGTTTATTTATCCAGTAGTTTTTGGTTTTTTATTTCTATATTCTTACTTCTATTCTTACTCTGTAAGGCTACCTTTACTTGGTTGTACTCCTTTCTTGTGATGAGTCCTCCATCAAGTAGTCGTCCTAGCATAGCAAGCTGAGTAGCGTATTTCATCAGTTTATCCATGTTTGTCCTCCCACTTGATGGTTTATCTATTTCTAGTTTGTAGTTGCCTATTTACTTGGATACGGATAGTCTATACCTCATTTTCTTTTTTATTTTGTATCTTGTTAAGGGTTTCTAGTATTTCAGCTAGTAATTCCTTTGCTTCTGTTAGATCAATATACTTTACCTTGTCTTGGTGGGCAAGCATGACACCATTATTTATTTTATCACCGATTTCTTTTAGTCGTGGTGTGTAGGGTGTTAGGTCATCTATTATGGTTACTTTGCCTTCTAAGGCTCTTTTTCTTCCATAGGCACTTAGGGTTAGTCCTTCTCGTTTTGCACTTCTAAGGATAGTATTGTATTCTGCTTGGGTTAATCTTGCACTGATCCATCTTGTTTTATTTATGGTTATCACTCCTTATGATTTCGAGGGTATGGGATACTTCCCATCTGCCATTGTATTGGCAGAATTCATCTGTTTGTGGTACAAACAGGAAGCTTGCCATCAACTAGGGTTGATGTTATGATGCTATCTTCGGCTATGTTGTTCAGTTATTGGCTGAACGATTTACGATGTAAGGATAATGGATATTGAAGAAGAATAATTAATCGTTGATGATGCCAATGGAGCGTTTTTATTTATTGAGAAACATATGTATGGTACTCTTTGCCCAGTTTTCTCCTGTTGCTTGTTCCATTGCTTTGGCTATTTGAGAGTAGGACATACCCCTTGCTTTGAATTCTGAGATAAGTCGTAGATTCTTTTCTGTTTTCCTTGATGGTCGTACAACTGGCTTTTGTATTGCATTTTTTAGCGTTCTATACTCCCTTAATAGCTTGTTGTATCTCAGCAGTAGTTCATTATACTCTTCTTGATTCTTCTGCAATAGTTCTTTGTATTTTTCAATATCCTTTTTATCTACTGTAGTCACACAGAGCTTGATATTCTCATGTTTTAACTGTGCTATCTGTTTATCCTTTGCTTTTATTCTTTCTTGTAGGATGGCTATATCTTCTTTTGCTTTATTAAGCTGTTCAGTATCATTTGAACCGAATATATTGAATGCCATTATCATCATACCTCCCTTTTTTTGAACGGTTTACATTTCCATATCCCATTCTTCATCGTCATGTTGTTCAGTTATTTGTTGCTGTTGATAGGTATTAATTATACCGAATCTTATGTTTATGCTCTCTTGGGCTAGGATATAATTGGCTTCATCTAGGCTATAATAAATGTCTAATGGTGATATCCCTGCATCTGAATAGCCGTTGTAGAGGTTAAATCCTAGTCTTATTAATGCTTTTGAACTGGTACTAAAATCTACTTCACTGGCAGTTAGACATTCAGGGCTAATCATATGCTCGCTGAAGTCATAAATGGAGTGACGTTTTTGATATAGGTCATGATTACCTGATAGGATGTAGAATAGGACTTGTCGTTCTACATCTTTTGGATGCATACCATCCTCGGCTACTAGATGCATAAATCTTTGTTGGTGTTCCTCATTTTTGAATAACATTATTTACAGCTCCTCTCCGATTTTTTCGCAATGATTATTTTACCTTCCACTTTATAGGACAGTTCAGAAGGGTTTGTAAACCACTCCCTATATGACAACGTCAAAAAAACTAAGAGACCCTATGCTATCATAGAGTCCCTTAGTTTAGTGTGGAGTTTTTTCAGCCTTTTTGTAATTGCCATTTTTGATACTTCAAAGATATCCCCTATTTCTCGATGGGTATATTCTTCATAGTACTTATATGTTATAAGTCTTTTTCCATCGGTATCAAGTGTAACAATAGCACTTCGCAGATTTTCTAAGGTCAGGTTCTTTAAAGCAGTTTCTTCGGTGTTATAGTTACCAGTTACATATCTGTCTAACATCGGTTCAAGTTCACCTTTACTAAGATGCCTACGATCAGAACGTCCCTGTGCTTCTATTTTCCTCCGATCTGCTTCAAGAAATTCTGCGACCTTCTTTGGCACTGAAATATCTCTTTTTTCGTAAGTTATTTTTACGTTCATTCTCTTCCCTTCTACTCAATGCAAAAGGGTACACATGATGTGTATCACCAGCTGCTGTAGCCAATTTTACAGCGGAATAGCATGGCTCATTTATTTACTAGGTTGGGTAAATGGCATGCTATTAGGGTTACATATTATATGTAATCCCTCTGGTCAAGATTATTTTATTTTTTTGAGGATTAGTGCTATGTCCTCATAGTTATTTTATCATATACTTCTATTGAAACACTATTAGGTATTTAATTCTTTTCATTAAAAAACAAGCAATTCACATAATCTTATAAGCTGTTCAAAACATTTCTTTCCAAAATCATCTTCCCCAATTACAGCACTCATTTTTATCATATTAAATAATCCAGAGTGTCCACCTTGATCCATAATAAAATCTCGTATTTTATCAGACCATTCAGTGTCTTTCCATAGTATGGCTGAAGGAATATGATGATTTTCACAATTAGGAAATCCCCATATGTATGGGTAATGGGTATCTTTAAAATACTTAAAAAGCACATCTAATGTGCCTGTTCTTTCTCGTTCAAAAGTCAATAGACCTGTCCATAGTCTTTTTGACGAATAGTCTAATCCATCAACTTCACCATTGTAATATTTGTACAAATTTTCCAAACATACCTGTTCTGATATGTTTTTATCAAAATTATCTATTGATATTTCATCGTAATCTGTATATCCATTATCAAGAGAATAACTCTCAACTAGCGTAGGATAATAATTTGCAAGTACATAATTATAATATCCACTTCTTCCACCACCATCTGTGCTATCTTGCATTAACTTAAGCATCTCTCTAATTCTCTTAACAAAGACTATTAGCTCACTTTCGCAATACCACGCATTTTCCTTTACTATTCTCAAACATTTACTCAAGACATCATTTACAATAATTTCTTTTCGAAAGCAAGGTCTAAGTATTCCTACATTTACACATTCTTTAATTATTGAATAGCTTTCCTCAAAATTATATACTGAAATGATTTTTGCGTATCGCAGTAGCGTTTCCATATAAGATCCATAATAATTGGTGATTCCTTCTTCTTTTATTTTATTATACTGTCGTAATATCATACTTGGATTGCATAACTCCATAAACATGTCTGTATTATTATTATTAAGATAATAAATAACACTATCCACAGAAATACATTTTACTCCCGTAATTGCATTAAAAAATTTCTTAATTTCTCTTATTGATATATTTAAATGTGCTATCAAAATACCTATTATTTTGGATGTTACAAAATCATTTGTTTTTTGTATTTTTCTAATATGCATTAATATTTCTTCTAACATTAATACTTGATTCTTATTAAAGTTTTCTGTTATAATTTGGATTAAAAAAGTGTGATTTTTAGCTTCTGTATAGACAATATTATCATTTATGTAGAACACTGTAGAAATTAGCAAATTTATATCTCGTCTTCTATCCCATGTAGGTATATTACCATCGTTGATACTATTAAAATATTCCTCAATTTGTTTATCAATATTCGTCTCTTTATTGATAATAGCATATATAATCCTTACTGAAATATCATAGTCACACATATTATCTACTAATAATAATTTTACCAAACCCTCTTTAAATTCTTCATCCATTAGTATGTTTAGCAAATTCTTCAAACTACATAATTCATCACATAAAACATTGAGATGATAATTAGGAATACTATTATAATTATTGATAATGAACATTGGCTCAAATTCTATGACTACTTGATAAAAAGCTCTTACCATACTCTTGAGTGGTGACTCCAAGCTATCATAACCATAAATAGAATTATCATCAGATATATCTGGCAAATCTTTTATTATATCAATCAAAGGTGTCTTTAATATTTTATATCTATAATATACATACGATGAGCAGTTATTCCATATTTCTTCACTTTGCTCTTCCTTGTCTATACTTGATATTAAAGATATAAAGTATTCAGCTTGCTTTAAATGATTATTACGGTGAAAAACTTCTACAGCTTTTAACCAACGGCTCTTGTCCTCTAAATATTCAGATATTGGTAAACTTCTATCATTTATCAACAGATCTAATGATGGAGTCGTTTGTGAAGCTATTGCATATAATAGTTCTTCTGATAATTGATATTCAGGATCAGAACTTCCCCAATCACTTCTATTTGGTAGTAACTCATGTTTTTCTTTTTTCCAATAACTCCTGCCTAAGTAATCTAATATGAAACCAATTGACAATACCCCAATTATGTCTTTACTCCTTTTGCAATCAATCATCATTTGAGGCATAAATATTTCCATCATAAATTCATTATTCGACAATAAGTTTAATTCTCTTAATATCCTTGGATTGTGGCAAAATTGTAATTTCATCTCTGCATATAAAAAATACTCTTCGTATCGTCTATGTTTAAAAGTAAAGACATTGTCATCCGAATCTTTATTAGTTGTTGAAAAGAAAATTACTTTTAAGCAGTTTACTATCTCGTTCACATCACTATTATTGATATTTTTTATCTCACTATATATCAGCTCTTGGAGTGTTTTAAGATTAATTGATAGTCTTTTCTTTCTTTGCATATGACATGCTATTTTTCTACATAAATTCCTCAATTTATCTTGCTTACTATCTAATATATTTAGCCTATTGACATTCAGATCATCTAAAAGTATTTCTATAGATTTTTCAACTAACTCTATCTTCGTTGTTTTATGATTAACTCGTTCAATATTATCCCATAATAACTTAACCGAAAAAATATCATCTATATCCTCTACCAATTTTATTATATTTTTCTTATTAGCTGCATATCTAAGTTCCTTAGCATCATCCATTTGAACCGTAAAATATTTATCTATATAAGATGCATCTAATTTTTCAATATAGAAATCAGTAATATTATTTACAACACCTTTAAGGATTGAAATATTTGGACTATTGGTTCTAGAGGATAATACGATTGCATATGTAGTCAGGTTTTTATAAAGTTTTTTTATAAATAATGCCATATTGTTAGCATAATTATATGAGACTTCATCTATACCATCTAATATATATAAGTATCTCATCTTGTTATCATCATATATTTTTAAATCATAGTCATACATATAAGTTCTCATATACTCCTCTAAGTTACCATTAACAACTTCCTTCAACTGGACAAACACTGGGATTATACTTTTTTCTAATATGCTATAAATTGTTTGTCTCTCTAAGACATGAGGATTACCATATTTAATAAATATTTTTTTTAATAATTCACTCTTACCTGTTCCTGGATCCCCTTTTATTAACGATATTCTATTTTCATCTACAATAGTCTCGATGCTTGTTTCTCCTAACTCATTATTTTTTAAGGGTATCTCTAAATACTTTTCAGACTTCAAAAATATCGTATCTTCTCCACTAATAGAGTCATTAATAAACCTTACTTCTTTTCCAACACCAAAGTAAAACATAGCAATGCCTAGATTATTTTCCTTGTTTAAATCTACCGAAAAATTTGCTTGGGTAATCCATGTTAATTCAATGCCCTCTTTTTTAGCCCTCTCAAATATTCTTAATCTAGGACTATTTTTTATTTCTCCATTCTTAAATTTTATCAATTCTTGTTTAGTTGGCTCTGGTTTTATACTAGCATTAGTGTAAATGTATATATGATCTAGCTTACCTCTGTATAAATCAAAAGCCTTATTATTATTACACAGTGATTTCTCAATTTGTGAATAGGGATTCCCTTTTACAAATTTAGCCTGAAATCCATAATATTTTCCATTGATTTTTACAGGCTCCATTTCGAGACCAGTTTGGTTGTAGTTACTAGTAAAATCATAACCTGACACTCCAAGCTCTCTACAAAACATATGCCTACACATTTCTTCAAAACTATCTTCATATCTAGGATTTCTTACTTTGAATATTTCCCATTTAATATCGTATTTCAAACATCCCTCTCCCCTCTATTTTATAATGTATTTGGTGTCCACATCCTCAACAAGCACTTTCATCTGACTAATAGCAATTCTATTCAACTTCTCTAATCTTGCACTTTGCTCCATTCCCTCATTTATAAATACAGCATTCAAACTCTCAAGATTAGACAGACAAACTAATTGCGATACATTTGCATAATCTCGTATATTCCCTTTTTTATCGGAATTTTGCTCTCTCCACGTCTTCGCTGTCATTCCAAACAAAGCCATATTAAGCACGTCCGCTTCCGAAGCATAAATAATACTTTTCTGCTTACTGCTTAATTCATCAGGTATTAAGTTTTCTTTTATTGCATCTGTATGTATACGATAATTAATCTTAGCAAGATTTCTTTTTATGTCCCATCCTATTTGAATTTGCTCCTGCTCTTTTAATCGCTGAAACTCTTTAATTAGATATATCTTAAACTCTGGACTAATCCACATACCAAACTCAAATGCAATATCTTTATGAGCATAAGTTCCTCCGTATCTTCCTGCCTTTGCCATTAAACCTATTGCATTTGTCTTATTAACCCACTCTTTAACACTTATTTTATAACTATTTAATCCTGCTTGATTTCTAATTGTGGCGAATTCGCCATAATTAAAATTTGGATTATGTATCCTTTCCCATATCCCAAGATATTCAACTGTATTTCTGTTCCTAAGCCAATCAGAAATAAAGAAATCTCCATCTTTTGCTTTAAGCATGTCCGTTAGCGATATATAGTCTTCTTCATTTACTGAGCTTATCGTTATCGCTGTGCCTTGTACATCAATTTTTTTATTTTTAGATGCCATTATTTTGCCCCCTATCAACGCTCATGGTGTATTTAATGAATATTATAGCACTAGTAGCAACATATGCCAACATTATCCAATTGCTATAAACATTCTTTTTAAAACAAAAGACAAAACCTCTTATTAACCACTCGAAATTTTGTCTCTTATTATATGCTATATCTATCTATATACTATATCATTTAATACAACTTCCTCTGCCACACTCCTAGCAACATTATAATACCCAACCCTATCCATAAACTCACAATCCTCTGGAATAGGATTCTTCTTTAAATACTGCTCCTCAATCAACATAGCCATATCATTGGCTTCATCATTAACCCTATGACAATGTTCCATCAACTCACCATTCACAAGCATTTCTCTATACATACATGGCTTATGTTCTTTAAGATACTTAAGTCTCATTTGCCCATACTTACCAAGCGGTCTCTCATCATCCTTCACATCATTAGAAATCTGAATCTTAGGATATAATATCCCATCAACCTCTTCATACTCTAGTTCAACAGGCTTAAACTTGCTCATCTGAAAGCACCTCCATCATTATCCTAGCACCAATTTTAAAGCCTTCAATAAAGGTTTCAAGATCACAATAGGAGTCTCTTTCATTGCGTGTCGTTAGTAATTCATCATAAAGTTTAAATTCCGTTTCATCTAGTTTACTTATAAAGTCATCTTCTAGCCTACCAATTCTTTCATCAACCTGTTTAAGCTCTTTACTTCTTGGTAAAACATCTTCATTTTTATAGATTTCATCATAATACAACATTTCTAACATACGTCTCATTCAAATCACCTTTCTTTATTTTATTTAAAAGGCAATCCAAACAAAAACATCCTTATATCCACTCAAGCCCTACCTTAGTTCAGCACTGACTGAATATATCTACTCAGTACCTATTTTGATAGCAACACGCACCGTAATTTCTCTATTAAAGTTCTTATTTCTGAAATTCGCTATGTCAGTACTAAAGGTACAATAATCGCAGAAGTGTGTAAATTCCTTGATTATTAGCAGTCTGCTCGATATAGTACTGTCACTGTCTCGACGTGCATCGTATGCGTAAACATATTGCACATTATTTAGTCATATTAAAGCTTCATAAATTGTCACAGGTGACTTTAATCTAATAGTAAATTTCTTCTTTATGGTTCCACTCAAAACAACATTTACTAACATTCTCTTCATCAATTACAACATTCCCTAACATTCTCTTCAGAAAAAAGTGAAGTAAGTGTTAGGGTACCACTTCCACCAAAAGGATCTAAAGCAGCTCCACCTGCAGGGCAAGTTTCTAATAAACAATTTTTACCTAAATCATTTGGAAAAGTAGCGTAAAGAGTGTTCTTAATTTAAGATGTTGCCATGGTCCAAATTATCTTTCACTAAAGCCTTACTATCTATACTTCCTTCAATAAATGCTTGTAGACAAACGGTTGAAAGCTCTTTTTCTTTTTCTGCTTTATATTCCATTAATAGGTGCACATCTTTTTCGGACATCCCTTCTCTTAATTCATTAAACAGCTGATCCCTTTTATTAGTTAACTCCCTTAGCTCTAAACTATTTTTTTCAATTTTCTCTTTCAAGATTTCTTTCTGTTTATCCGGATCTACTTTAAAAAAATGCTTTAATAATGCTTTATTAATATTCATAAGTATTATCTCCTTCCAATTATTATATTTTAAGGTCTATGACCCTTTAATAATTATTCCATTCAAAAAGATGTAATGTCAAGAGTGAAATAGATAAAATTTAGCTATTTTAGAAATGGAGGGAGAGAATAAAGTCTGATATAAACATTAGTCTACTAGGGGAATTATGCTATCGGTTATTCTTGTGATACAAAACTATGTACTCACATAGCAGCAATATATGATATTTAATTAACATATTTCTGCTATAAATTTAAGCCTTGTCAATATATTTATTAGTAATTAATCAATTACTATCACTAATGAGTGTTCTAATTCCTTTTCATTGTTTATCCTCTACATCTGATAGCATCCGATAAACAGTCGCTTGATTTGTTTGGGTCTGGGCATAAGCTAAGGGGTTTTTTTCTTTAAAATGAGTTGCTAAGGCATTCTTATAGTGTTTGATAGCTTTAATACAGTTTTCTTTTTTATCTTCTACCTGTGCTAGTATCCCATAAGCATTCCCCAGACTTGATTGAGCATGTGCAATATAAAAGAGAAATTTTTCTTTAATAAAAAGAACCAAGGTTTCTTTATAAAGTTTTATAGCCTTAATGCAGTTCTCTTTCTTATCTTATATATTTGATAATGAAAGATAAGCATTCCCTATATAAGATTGGATATGGGCATTTTCAGAGAGGTATTTCTCTTTAGTAAAGAATACCAAAGCATTATTATAGTGTTCAATAGCCTTAATACAGTTTTCTTTTACATTCTCTATCTCTGCTAGTATCCTATAAGCATATCCTAAATTTGATTGCGTATCGGCATAATCCAGTGAAATTATTCCATTAAGCTGCTTTGTTTTAATTAAGAGTTTTTCAATGTAATGTTTTCGAAACGTAGTTAATGAATATAAAAGAATACGAGTATTTTCTACATCATATTTATCTATGTCACTATTATAATATTTTGCTAATAAATGCTCATACATCGTTAAATGACCAAAACTATATTCGTTACCAATACGTTCAATAATATGGCTATTTTTCAAGAAACTATTAAGTATATGATTGTCATAGCCCAAAATACTTTCTAATTGTCTACTATTGATTACAGTTGTATATCTACTATTTTCATCTAAATAAATATCTAACAATGCCCCAATAATATTCATCAACGCATTACTATAGTGTTCTATGTCTGTCTTTTCTGTATCATCTATTTTGTTTTGGTTTAGAAAAGATGATGCCATCTTATTAACATCAATGGTAATATTTCTATCCATTATTGCTTCGTAAATTTGATACTCATATTCAAATTTACTATTAAATGCTTTGTCTTTTGTAAATTTCTTAAACTCTTGAAGAACAAAAGGAACACTTATTAGATTTTCATTTGCATCAACTAATTCTTTAAATCTTTTTCTTTTGCTTAAAGAGAAAGGAAAAGATTTTTTTATATAGCAATCTATATCGTTAATACTCAGATTAGGGATGTAATACTTGATTGGCTTCATGCGATATGTGCTAACATACTCATTACCCCTAGCTTTAATTACTCCATTTGGTTCATCTTCAATTTGCCTAAATAATTCATATCTAACAGTAATAATAACTCGCTTGAAACCTCTTGTTTTATCATAAATCTTGTCGACTCTAGTTTTTAGAGCATTAGGACCGTTATAAACGGTTTGATCTTCTTCAAGAGCATCAAGAATTAATATCGTTTTATTGATATTTTCATTAGGTAATCTATCTAATATATCATTTCCTCCACTTTTTGATGAACCACATCGAAAGGGCAATACAACAATATTTCTGTTAATTGCACGAAAACGTTTTTTGAGTTTGTAGGCAAGTTGAATGGAGGCTGTAGTTTTTCCACTTCCAGCCTTACCAATGATAAAGAAATACTTATCTTTACGAGACTTAACAATTTCTTTAAAAAACACCTTAATCAAATCCTCTGTCTTAATACCTTCAGGGGTTTTCTCATCTTTAGTATAAGGATTGATGCGTGTTATTTTAGGCCTTAATATTGCTCTTTTTTTTATAGTTTTTATAGTTTTCATTCCGTCTTTGTTATCATCTGAATCCCAATAAGGAAATGCTTTTTTAATAGAATTATATAAAAAAAGAATTCTTAACCCAGAAAGCAAATATATAAAAAATTGTCCATAAATTATTAGTGCGTCAGGTATAAAAGTAATATCTGAAATATTTTGTGGTATTCGTGACATAATCAGTCCTCCCAAATATTTATTCTTACATAATTGCTACTAATAGACAATAACATCTTTTCCTGATACCCTGGTTGTTTGTTAATTATGTCTGATTGGAATTACTATGTTTTATTGTTCACATTCACAATGGTATCTTTGAGCCAAATTATAAAAAAATAACTTCGTTTAGATTCTAGTATAGAATTTCACTTTTAGATACTTATACTATTAGGTTATTTGGATGATAAGGAGAATTACATTATGTGAACAATTTAACTGTTATCTGTATGAATTTAGCTACAGGGATGCTATATAGAAGAAAGCTAATAGTGTCTCTTCGCGTGTAGTAATAATGAGGATAGACGTCTTTTATCAAATAATTACTAATATACAATATAACTCCTACTATGCTGATCAGTAATAAGACCAAAAGCATAGTACTGTTAAATAGTGAGTTTAAGCTAAATAGCGATTGAGCATTGTTTAGGATATGTACAAAGATGGCAGGTAGGACTGACGCAGCTCTATCTCGTATTATGAAAAACATACATCCCATGAAAAATGTCCCCAAAAGATTATAAATGTCAAAGTGATTGATGGCAAACAATAAGGATGTTATAATCATACAGTATTTTTTGCCTAGTCCCATAAACATTTCATAAAGAACTCCTCTGAATAGGAGTTCTTCGCATATACCTACTATGATACATGAGGTAAGTAAAGATAATAAAATACTTTCATCTCCACCGGAGTATCTAGTTGGATCAAATTGATTGGGCAGTACCCCTATAATTAATCCATTAAGGAGCTGGAATACCTGCCTAGAAAAGATTGCAATAAAAAATAATTTGATAAAATCTTTAATTCTTATTTTATCGTTGTTAATCCTTATTTTTTTCCCGGTTTCTTTATGAAGCAAGGCATTACCAAGTAAGATAAATGGAAGTATCATTCCCAACTGGACAATTAATCCCATACTAATATGACTGATAGTAATAAAAGGAATCAATTTAGAAATTAGTATGAAAAAAACAATATAGGTTGTGAAAAATACGTTCGCCTTCCAGATTGTAAACACCGTGGTCTTTTGATTTGTCATTGAATATGTCTCCTTTAAAGTATATCTTATCTCTGTTTTGCATAATAGGCGCCATCATAAAGTTTGCCATGAGAAAAAGATAGTCATCTGTGTCTTGCTCCTTTAAGCTATGTGAAATTCAATAGATATATGCTTTTTCCATCTGCTAGGAAGATCTGCTTGTACATCTAAATAAAATTAGTTTGCTTAGCATAAACCATTACATTATCTTATGTATTTTTATGTCCGCTTCAGCATATAACTATCTCTCGTTCCTAAATAGATATAATTGCTATCTCTGGGGTATTATTGCGTATAATATGTGGTTATGAGAGATGCGATACTTTATTCTCTTGCTGCAACTTAGATTCGATTGGGTATAGGTATAATATAAGGGGGAGCTTTCTTTAGTATGAATAACTAATGCTTTTTTATAGTGTTCAATTGCTTCAATGTAGTTTTCTTTTTAATATTCTTCCTCTGCTAGTGTCTTATAAGCAGTCCCTAGATTAACAATCATTTAGTCTGGTTCATCAAAAATCAGACCAAATGGATAACCACCTGTACTCTCAAGTTTAAAGTTACTTCCATTAGTAAACCTTGATAAAATACTTAATACAAAAAAAGTAAAGCCATTTCTTGACCACTCAATGCTTAGACCAGGGCAATCACCAATAATTTCCTTTCCAACACTACAAATATACCTCTTAAAAAAGTGTTGTTTTCCAGCTGATTCTGATTCTTTGCAATTATAGATGCCTACTGATGAAAACTCATTTGCTATGATCTCACCCTCTTTATTTTTCAGTAGTTCATATTCATCAATTTCACTATAAAGTAGTTCATTGTCTTTTGCATCCTGTTTTCTTCTAGAAAAACTAGATATAAAACCAGAAATTTCAGTGTTGCAGTTTGATCGTAATATACAGCCTATGTTTAATCCTATCGAATCATTATCATGAATAAGTTTTTGAAGGAAGTCTATTTTTTTCTCATTCTTTGTTTTCAGTTCCATGAATACTGCTCCAGTATAAAAACCTTTTGCTAAATATTTTTTAATAGCGCTTAATTCATTCAATTTTTTGATTACATCTTTAGCGGATGTTCCTGTTAAGGAAGCTTTTACTTCAAAAACAGCTTTAACCCTGCTTGCAGGAATAGCTTTCCTTTGTCCTTGTGGAGAGAAATCAGAATTTTCTCCACTCCATACAACCGGAGATTCTAATTTATCATAAATTATAACATCGTAATGATACTGTTTATAGTCAGTCGCTCCAATTATTGGAGGAACAATATATCCAGAAGTAACACCATATCTTTTTGGCAAGAATTCTTCAAGCCATTTTCTTAAATTAGCTTCTGCTATCAGACCATGTTCTGTTTGTAAAGGCCGATCTTTATTTTCAAATATTGCTAGATCATAATTGGCAAGCATTTTTCTTCGATTTAACTCAAATCTTTTCCAACCTGCAGAGTAATACCTTTTATTTTCCTTTTTCATGTGAATCACCTCTTTTTCAAATTAAAAGTATTGCTATTTATAAATTTTATAGGTTACACATTCTGTCATTTACTGATTTAATAATTTATAAGTGACTTTAATGAATTGAGAGAGCGGAATTACATATAAAACGAAACTTAACTTATCTAGTTTAGTATGTATTACTTGACTGTCACCTTTATTAATTTTATATGAAAACATGAACATCATCACTACAATGATGCTCAAGCCTAGAAGTAATAAACGCCCTTGTTCGCTAAAGTAAGTAGCATACTTTATATCAGATAAGGTATTGTTTATAATATGTAGTATTATCGCAGGTATTATTGAGCCTGTTCTATCTCTAATGATAAATAATAGACATCCCATGAAAAATGATGCTAATAAATTGTATATATCAAAATGATTTATAGCAAATAGTAATGAGGTTAAAAACATGCACCTTGTTTTACCTAATGCTGCAAACATCTCATAAAGACAACCTCTGTATAATAATTCTTCACATATTCCTACTACGACACCTGAAGTCAAAATTAATATTAATAAATTACTATCATCAGTAGCATATAGCGCAGGATTAAAACTAGTTGGAAAGGTAACTATGACAATATTATTAAGAAATGTATGTACTTGTCTAGCGAAAAATGCTAAAAATATTGTTAATACAATGGACTTAGTGCTTATTTTAGCAATATCCAAATTAATGCGTGATTTTGTTGTAAGATCCGTTTCTCTATGTAATAAAAAGTACCCCGCCACTATAAATGGTAATAACATCCCCAACTGTACAGCTAGAGTTAATACTACTGGGTTGGTAATAAGTTTTATAACTAATTTTAATGCACCAATAAAGTATAATATATATACAGCATAAAATATGTTAGCTTTCCATATGGGAAAATTTGTATTCTTGTTGTCTAGCAATTGCACACCTTCTATCTATATATTATTAAAGACTACTGCATCTATTTGTTTCTTTGCCTGTTACAACAAAAATATGACATATTTTGAATGTGTGGTTTTAGTTTATTCACTACGCATTTCTATGATATAGAGCTGAGTCTCTTATGTGCAAAATGACGAACTATAAAGAAGATGCACCTGGTTCATGAGACTTCACCTAGGAGTGATCCCAGGAGGATCATGAACAGCCTAGCATACTTAATTGTTACTATTAGACAAAACCATATTTTGTTGATGTTCAAGTAATTTGCTATATCTCCTAATTGAATTACTGTATTCTATTGTGCACATTATTAATATTTCTTCGATTAAATTAGATATTTCTTTAAGACATATTATATAAGTATAACTTGTTATAGATTCTTAGTATAGAATTTCGCTTTTTCTCTTCTCCTCCATGTAGTGTACACTACATAGATATTTCGAGTGAATTGGTTCTGTGCAATCTTTTATACTGCAAATTCCTTTTTTAACCTTTAGATACTTATATACTAGTTGATTATTTGGATGTTTTTTGCGCGTATACTGACGATAAACATTCTTCCATAAAGCGTACTCATGTTTTACTTTAAACTTACTGAGAGTATAATTAAAGAACCGCTCTTGATCGTAATCTGTGAGGTTAGCATAAATCATAGAAAAATATTCATCTTCAACGTCAATAATATTACATTCGGTTATTTTTCCAGTGCTATAACAGATGTTATCTTTTATGTAGGTGATGATTTCATGGGAATATACCCCTTCATTATATCGGTGCCTATAGATATCATCCACTTGTTTAATTTTCGAAATATGTGTAATTAAGTCCGTAATGCGTTGTTTGTATTCTTTTGTGTCTTCAGGTATTTTCAAGTCAAGTCGTTCTGAGGTATTCATTAAATCACCTTTCTATGTATATTAAATGTCACTCTAAAAGAGTCAATGCTTATATAAATTATATAATATATAATGCAATTGTCAAATAAATTGCAAAGTGCCAGAGCATATTACTTAATCCAATTATCATTTTAGTTCATAAAGTCTATTTGTAACGGAAAAATAAAATCTAGCATTACATAAATATTTGGAACGAAACTTTTTAATGAAGCTATCACTCCAGTAAGCTTTTTTCCATAATAATAGCAAAGAGTTAGTAAAAGTAGCCTCTACATCAGAGGCTACTACATTTATTAACTACTTCTCTATAACGACTCTTCTTAAGGCAGAATCCCATTTTACGTCATACCCGAACAACTCGCTTACAAGTCTAGCTGGGATAAACGTTCTGTTATCTTTTATTACGGAATTAGTGTCTATAATAGCCTCTTGATTGTTAATGATAACTTTATTCGAACCTATTATAAACTTGACGACCATATTATCTTTTTGTACAATTGCATGATTATTTTTTTGATCCCATTCGACTGCTGCGCCAAGGTTCTCAGCGATAAACCTTATGGGAACAAGCGTCCTTTCATTTTCTATAAATGGTTCTGTATCCATCATTTTAATTTCCTTATCAATATTATAATCAAGTGTGAATATCTCATTATCGATGAATAATGTAATACCTTTCAATTTTTTCTGAGATTCATTATTGATAACAGTATTGCTATTTCCACCTGTACTTGTACTATGATTGACAATCGTAGTTTGTACGGACTTAGCCAGCTTAAGTTTAGCTTCTAATTCTATAATCTTTTGAGATATTTTCTTAACTTCATCTTCTGTTAGATCAAGCTTATCAAGTAGTAATTTTAGGGTCTCAATTTCTATGGTTGTACCATTTTGCTCTGCCTTCTTAACAAGATCTATAGCATCTACATTTTCATTATACTTATCCATGAGCTCCTTAATAACTGATTTAAGTTGCTCATTTTCCTTTTTGACTTGTTCAATATACTCCTGGGCCACTTCTTGTGCCTCATCATATTTACCATTTACAACACTATCTTTCAAGTCCTTCAATAACTCATTGATGATGGTATCTTTCGATTCAATCGTATCTTTTAAGTCCTTAATGGTTTCATTAATTTCTTTGACTACTTCAACCTTTGTATCTGTTTCAATATGATTAGGGTTAGGATCAGTATTATTAGAAGATGAATCTGAGTCATTACTATCTTTTTCAACATATACAACCTGAGTACCAGAACCATTGTTATTGGTTGCATTGTTTTCTATATCTTCAATGTAATCATAAACATTGTCATCTGCCTTAATCTTTCCTTCAGCAATAAGTGTCTCTCTTAGCGTTTTTAATTCCGCTTTCAAGTTATCTTTTGTAGCACTTGGAGAAAGATTTTCTACAAAGTCGAGTGCTTCATAATAATCCACTACTGTTTTTGAATCCTTTGCTTTTTGAACTAAGTTTGTAGCAATGGTTTCAGCATTCGATGTTTTATTTTCTAGGTCATTTTTCAAGTCAGTGTCCGTTACTTTTGATATTGAGTCTTTTGCATTATCTAGATTAGTTGCTGTTGGGTCCACTTCATATTTAAGCGCATCCAAACGAGCCTTTTGTTCATAATACTTTGATAAACTAGTCGTTTTGCTATGGGTAGTTGCCGCATAAGTTTTCATGGATAATCCAAGGGTACATAACACCTCTTCAAAAAGTGATGCTGTGGGATCAGCTGGTAACATTTGAATTAAGGAATCGATAAATTCTAGCTTCACTTGTGCAACAGCTATATCCGCATCATTCTTTGTTGTTTCAGCATTAATAACTAGTTGTTCAGCTTCAATCAGGTTTACTTCCACTTGTACATGTTTGATGCGGTCCAGCAAATCACTTTTGGTAGGATCAATCAACAAGTCATATAGCTCTTTTGCTGTGGTGTAGTCACTCCTTAGTTCACTAAGCTCAGCTTTTTCTATTGCAGCTATAACTTCTGCTCGAGTAAGCTGGTCCATAAACTCTATTGCTATGGTGTTATTATTTGTGCCTAAGATATCGGATGATGTAAGGCTGGTAAATGCCGAATCTTTAAGGTTAATGGTTAATGACACATTATCCGTATTGCTATGAGCTAAAGCAGCCCCTTCCAAGGTTAATAACAAGACAGTATCACTACTTTTAGTTGCTTTTAATGTTAAACCATTAGGTATGGTCCCTATTACATCTAAGTCTGCAATGATATCATCTGATATAGTACCTGTAAAGGTATCCCCCTGCAAGCGAACTTCAATAGAATTTGAAATGGTACCATCATTACTTACAATGTTCTCTTTGAATTGAGATGCAGAAAAGCTAATGTTTGGATTATCCATAAATGATAGAGTGATATCCTGAGTTTTATTTTGAATATGAGCATCTTCACTATTTGTAAACGACGTCTGATTAAAATTAATGCTTATGTTTTGCGTATCAGACAAACTATGTGCAGCTGCATTTCCCATATAGCTTAATGTTAACTGATTATCGTTATTTTTAATCATTTGAGCATCTAGACCGTTAACTGCTGTAATATTAACATCCCCATCGGCTATTAAATCTCTACCATCTGTACCTGTGAAAGTATTACCTGTTAGTGATAGTGTAATGGTATCCGTAATGGTACCATCATTCGCTATTGCCTCACTCATATTTGTGGTTGAGTAACTGATAGCTGTTAAATCCATAAAATCAATGGTTATATCATTTTTAGTGCTGTTCTCTACAATTGAAGCATCATCACCACTAAAAGCACTATTACTTAGTGATAAAGTTATGTTTGATGCATCGTGAATGTTCTCATGGTCCGTCGCATTACCGCTAAAAGTTAATGTTGCTTGTGTATCACTATCTTTTATCAAATGAGCAGTTAAACCTGGTACATTGCTTATAGTCACTTTACCTTGCAATATTAAATCATCACTATTGCTGCCTGTAAATGTATCATTATCCAATGTAATTATTATACTATTTTTCAAACTACCATCATTAGTATCATTTTCTGTAAAAGTACCAGCAGAATAATTTAAAGTTGGTTTTGGTACAATCTTTTCCATACTTTGTTCACTTTGGTAATCTTTTAATTCGACTACATTCAGATCCAATATTGTATAAGTACTAACATAAGTACTTGAGGAAGTTAAGCCCATTTCTCCTACCTCATTATATCCTTTTAAGTAAAATTTATTATCCTTAGTAGTTACAAACTGATAATTATACTCAAATATATAATCTTTAACATTTTCATAAAGCATTGTGAAATTTTTGGTGTCTCCACTATCGGAATTAAATGCTTTATGAAATCCAGATACAAATAAATTATCACTTTGATCTAGGTAAGCCAACCCTGTATACATCTTTTTTAGATACTTTATGTTGTCCTTTAATTTTGTTAAAGAATCAAGTTGTGTAACACTTGGTAATCCAAATGCTCCATAATAGTTATACCCTATAGCATACAACTCTCCTGAATCGCTTAGTAGTACTAAACTATTATTATTTAATTCTATAAAATTACTTACTTTACTTATACTAGAATTGATATTACATAGCAAATTTACACCTGTACTAGTGACTCTATATAAATCCCCATTACTTTTTAGTCTATGAAACAAGGAAAATTCTATGATATCTGTATCAACCAAAACAGGATTTAATATGGGCTGCTTATCTGGATTTGCATAACCCTTCTTGTTTTTACCAAAATAATATACATCTCCGTTGTCTGTAAGAAACCAGTAATCCTCTTGATTTATTTTGACATCTTTAACGTTAGATATTCCATTAATTAATACTGGCTCTCGATGAAACTCATTAGTACTTGTGTGCCCTGGTATAATCGTGTAGTAACTATTAGACATCCCTGACATAAATACTTCACCAGTTTTAGAAGTCATAATATATGATGGTCCTATTTCCCAAGACCAAAGTTTCTCTATATTACTGTACTGCGTACACTGGGTTAATGCTACTGGATTTACTGGAACACCTGAAGATAGGGATGTTGTATACTCCCCTCCTATTGTCCATATATCTCCATTCTGTTTTAAAAAGTAGACATTATCTGAGTTATTAGTCATTTGCGTTACAGTATCAATATTTACCTTATTCCATTCATACTGTGTTTCATCAGCATACCCTGCTTCTGCCTTTAGGCCTTCACCAGCTGCATATACTGTTCCGTCATCCATTAAAATCACACTAAATTTTTTATATCTACTTACATATGCGTTTTTTATAGACGTATCTGTGGGGAGACCGATGGCTCTCACAAAGCCCTTTTGTCTTGAAGAATCATATCCTACACCTAACTGTCCCCCACTATTACTTCCTGAAGCATATATATCTCCGTTAGGGTATTGCATATATATGTGACGACCCTGTTTAAATAGTTTATATCCACTTTCTTCTGCATATACTTTATTATCATATTTTGTAACTATGGTAGTACCTAAAATTAATATAATTATTAGTAATCTAGCTATCTGTTTTTTCATTAATATTTCCTCCGCTATGCGTATACTATATTATTCATTACTTCCCGATGCATGAATATCCATGTCTGTTTCGATATTGCAACACGCTATTTTTATCTGACAATAATGGTGGTAATGGTCAATACATGAAATGCCGTGGTCAGATATTACCTATATGATAGCAATTTATGGGTAACTTCCTATGTTCACATAAAATATACTACTAAAAGCATCAGAACTTAGTGCAAATGGTAAACAAAGCTGACCTGTTACAATGAACAAGTTTTCATTATCAATTACAATGGTCAAGTCATTCAATGGGGTATCACCTCTTTTTATTCTATATTTCTAAGAGTATAACAATCAAAGTGATAGTTTTGTCAAGGGATTTTGAAAATAAATCCATTTACTTATAAATGAATATTCACGTTACTTAGAAACGTGATCAAAGTCATAAAGAGGGGTATCACCAACATACTACTCTACGCCAATATATGGAACTTGGTCAATACTGTAGTAAAGAAAAAAGCTTGATAATAAAGATTCCAATACAAAACCCACCCTAGCTTATAGCTAGGATGGGAAAATATGTTTAATTAAAAATCTTCATCTGTATACCCTCTTGTTTGAATCTCTTTTCAAGCTGATCCAATGAGGTATTATCTTTAAAAGGTATTCCTACCTTGCATTCCAATTCCTTTAAATCATGCCATATTTCACTGTAATAGTAATACATAGCTTTTAGCTCTTTAAGATTCTTATTCCAGCAGCACCAACAACTCACTCGGTCAAAATGGTTATATAAATTATCCCAGTGATATCCTTTATGATAACAGTATTTTAAGGCTTCATATTCTGACATACCCCATTCTGCTAATGGATATTTTACTTCCCACTTTTTATTTGCGTTCTTAAGTAGCCTTTCGGGTTCGTCTGCTGCTATGCCCTGGTACTCTACGATGTTATTATGATACTTTTCTTTAATGTATCTAGAAAATATTTGCTGCTTTAAAGTTGTTCCCCATCTACACATGCGACCACACCATTTATAGCCCTTATTACCATTACGTTTAACATGATCAAACATGTAATAAAGAAATGGCTTATCAAATGTAAGTGGTGTTATAGGTATTCCTATACTCTTTTCAAGCAGCTGTAAGTGCTTGTACATGCTTTTAAATTCCATTCCTGTATCGATGAATATGACTTCATCAATCGGGTAGTTTTTTTCTAGCATTTGTAGTAATAAAGCAGTAGAGTCTTTTCCTCCGGATAAACTAACAATATGTTTCTCCACTTATAAACCTTCTCTGAATTTTTTCATATTCAAAGAAGGAAAGCCAATCTAAGGTTACCTCGAAGTCATCACCAGTGGTACTGGGAGGGACGTTTTTGGGTATTTTAGGGCTTATTATGTCTTCATATCGACCTTGCGGATTCGTCTTACTTGACGGTTTGCCTTCCTATTGATCTATGTTAAAATCTCAAATCCTTGACACCTGGTATACCAGGAATTTTTAAGTGTAGAGAAATAGTATTATTACTCATATGTTCAACTCCTTCAAATGAAAAAAGATTGACCAAACTAATGATGGCCAATCTTTATGAAATGATTAATCAAAAGTATACAAAATTAGAAGCTAATAACTCTAACCATTTATCACTTTGATTATTTTCTTCTAAATAATCTAAAACATAGGTAACAATATATTCGCAATTATAATTTAATATGGCGAGGAATATTATTAACAGGTGTTCTTCAAACATTATATAGTCGCATAGATTTTCAGAATGATGTTTAGCGATGTAATAAACCTTTCTTTCATCATCAACTATAATTTCTTTAGGTTTATAGAATTCTCCTGTGCTAATATTCATATCTGCTAAAATAGCATTACGTATTGCCTTTATTTCTTCATCAATCTTACTGTATCCAGATATAGTTTTATAAATATCAAGATATTTACTAATGATATAATGATAGGCATATATAAGAGAAGAATCATGCCAAATAATTGTATCTACTTCATCCATATCTTTACAATATGTTTTTATGAAATCAACTACTGGTTTATCTAAATTATGTTCGTCATAGCCTTTTTCGATGCAGTAGTAACTTGTACTAATAAAGTGGCTAAAGTAAGCATAACTTATGAAAACATTTTCCATTGCTTCCATTGCATTATCGTCTAAGAATCTGCTGGATGGAGATGTTATAACAAGTTTATATTGACTAAGAATATATGAAAACTCTGTATCAAGTTGCGAACTTAATAAACCTTCTCTTTGCAGATAATTATAAATATAAGAAAGAAAGATTGTTGACTTCATAAAAGTTGTTATGTAACCATGAAAATTATAGGCCCCACTGGATAAAAAGTACTCTGCATAATATAATTTACCATCAAATATTTCGAGTAGACATGGTTGATATTTAGTTTCCCATTGCTTCATTTTTTGCATAACAACTCCTTACTATCAAAAGCTTTTATCTCTAATTCATCTAAATCAAATTGAATAAATGATTTATTGATAATCATTTGCCATTGATCATTTAATATGTAGCAACAATATATAAACATCATTAATGCTGCTGTTATATTTGTTACATAGAGTTGTTCACCTGAAGATGTTTTTTCCATACAACTTTTTTCATGAGCTGGTTTAATACCATCTTCAAAAATATTTGGGAAAAGATCTCCTTTGCAATCTCTAAGAATAACACCATTATTCTTAATGGCCAACATTACCTCTCCACTAATCTTTTCATTACCTGCATCTATATATATGCAACTTTGTAAATGATGAAAACACTCTGTAATAAATTTTCGTGCTGTGCCATTATCTACGCAACCACATAAAACAGGTATACTATCATGACTAATCCTATCTAGCAAATCTGTCATCTTCTTTATATAGTACGGGTAATATGTTATATCTACATCTTCATATAACATATTAAGTGATGATGCCAATACAGACGCTTTGCCTTGACCTATGCTATAAGTACTAAAAGGTTGGCGTGATAAATTTTTGTATTCAATAACATCACCATCAATAACCACGATTTTAACATCGCCCTTTTCTAAGTGAAGTGCAGCAATTTGCCTTGCTAGAAAAGATGTTAAAAGACCTCCTGTGCCTCCAGCACCAACAATGTAAAATGTATACTTATTACTCATTGTCATCACCACCTGTAAATGAGTCATCATAGAATACACTTGTCCACTGTAAGTCTATATGTCCATAATGGCTTGGATTACCCATTCTAAGACCAACTTGTCTTCCTGATTCATATACGACTCCATAAAGGAAAGGTCCTATATCATCCCTGTTGTCTTGTGATGAAAAGGTAAAGGGAAAGGCTTGGTGACTATGGATATCCATTATATGTATACACTCATTTTCAAGTTGCCTATCGTAGTAAAGATCTACATGATAAGACGATCTTTGTTGGTCAGGTACATGTAATTGATATTTATAATTAGAATCCATGTATATGACAGCACCACACTCTAAATTTTCCTTCGTAAATTCCAAACTATACTGGATAAACGACTTTAAAAGTGATAGGGGTATTTTGGGTAACTTATAGTGAAAGAAGAGAAAGTCATCTAATTTTTCGCCATAAATCCCAATACCGTTAATGGTTAAGTCGTATAAATCACTTTTATATGAAATGATTTGGCGTCCCTTTGGTAACTTGTACAAAGAAGATATGAAATCCTCAGAATCATCAATAGTGATTAAAGACACACCTTTTGATCCTAAACGCATGTAAGCTAAAACATAGTGCTCTTTTTCATCATAGTCTACAGTTATGTTCTTCTCTGTAAGTGACCTATAACAATTAATCAAGTGATTTTTAATACTTTTAATCGTAATTTCTTCAGCACCACCAAAGTCAGATGGAGCTAATTCAAATTCTTCTGTGTAATAGCTAACTTCTACAGGAAGCTTTACCTTTAACTCATCATTGGTTGACTTTTTTGGTGGAATCTTTGTTTTGCTTATTTTGTTTTTTCCTTACTCTGTTTTTCTTTTAATGCTTTCTCTTCAGCTTGCTTAGTTTTCATATCCTTGGTGATTTCATCTAAAAAATCATCTCCGAATAAATTCATTGTTTCCATTAATCTTCCTCCTAATTATTAAATCTTATATAAAGTTGTTTTTCTAATGCTTCATAATGAAATCCGTCTGAGAACTTCTTAAGTTCAAATAGACCGTTTTTGGCACTATTCAATATCTTAGTATACTCACTATTGGAATCAATAAGATCAAAATTAGAGGGTGCCGTAAAAAAAATATAGGGCATATTCTCTAACGATTTAAGATTCTTGAAGTTGTTGAAATGATTAGCCCCCCAGCATATGTGTCCATCTTCATATACATTGGAGAATGGATACTTATAAATTTGACTATTTTTCTCTAAGGGACCATCAATGGCAAAGACATAAGAATTCCTTAGCTTTTGATCCTTTACCATCCAACAAAAAAGTAGATCCGGATACCATATCTTCATTGCTTTATCAGCTGTAGCCAAAGGGTATTTTCCTTTTGGCAGATATTGAATTAAGCAGAATGATTTGTCATTCAAGATAAAGGCATTTTGATAGTGTTTTGGTATATCACCAAGCCTATAAACGTATTCTTCTTTTATTATCGAATTTTGGAATACTTTCATAATATCATCTTGACAAACCAATTTACTTTTTTGGCATTTGTTTTCATCGCTCGACGTATAGGTTATCTCTCCATCGTCATAAAAAGCTAATGAAAACATAGAATTAGAACTTTTCATAAAATTTCTCCTCCTAAATAATAACTATTGGCAGTGCTAAACTATCATGTTTACTTGAAGAATTGTCCAAAGTACTATTGAATAATACCCAAAAATATAATGACTCATATATGTCTGAAAGCTCATATGAGTTACTATAGACAAATTCCATAAGATTTTGATAATCATCATAATCTAAGTCGGTTACAGTTGTAGTAAGTATTGATTGAAATGTTTTAAGGACTGACTTAATTTCATCTGATAACTCACTTACATTTTTGTTCTTGCCAATATTCTCGAACTGCTTAGTCTCAATTTTGTTTTGTAGTACTTCAAAATCAAGCTTATCTCGTACCATAGGGTACACCTCCTTACAACAAAAAAAGGCACTAGCTTTAAAAAAGCTAATACCTTAAGTAATATTGAAAATTTGCCTATCTAGGACTTAAATAAGAAAGACCTATCAGTCAATTGGCTGTAGGTCCTAAAAAAATAAATTTTATTGTCATATTATATCATCTACTTACATTAAATGCAATTATTTTTTGCGTTTACTAAGGGATGACATAGACGTAGAACTAGAAAAGCGATTTCTACGAGCTTTATTTCTCTCTATTATCTTTTTCAACTTATCCTTATCAATCATAATAATACCTCTTTTCTTCATATGTAAATTATACACCAAACGTCTTGATTATGCAAATTAGCGCTGTTTAAGTAGATTATTATATATCCTTTCAAATTCAACCAATAAGCGGTCTATTACTAATAATTGGATGTTAGTTACATTTCCAAAGATTAAGATGTAATATGACGTGTCTAGTAGCGTTATTTCAAGGGATTCATTACAGTCATTATATAGCAATATATCATATTTCAAATCCATATGTGATATGGATTTGAAGTCATCAATAATATTCTTGAGACATTCTTTTGTTGACAAATTGGCATATTCAATGAGCTTATTAGGTATGATGGTTAAAAACTCATTCAAATGATTAATATCATCATCCACATTTGAAAGAACTATCTCTAGGTACTTACTTTTAATTGTAATTTTATCAATAACCTTTTCAAATATATTATTGGTAACCATAATGTAAATAACAATTGGAAATGCACCATATGTCAGATATTTTAATAAAATCTGCTCAGCAATTGCAATTTCCTTTGCAATTTTATCGATAGCTACATGGTCTCCTATATAGCCTTTAAAAACTATACAGATAATGAGTATATGAAAAATTATATAGGTTCTTATGATTGTCTTAAATAAAGGCTTGTTCTTCTTTAGTATAGGGGAAAACCCTATTAAAGCAACAATAAAAAAGATATAAAAAGCAATGATTCTATAATCCAGGATCATCGAATACCTCCTAATAAAAATATAAGTGAAGCAGGAGCTTCACTTATATAGATTAATTTGACATAATAACTGGAAGGATCAACGTATCTCCAGCGTATATTATGTCCCTACTAATACTATTAATGCTTTTGACTTCATCAATATACCCTTGAAGAGTATACAAGTTCAAAACATTATATTCTGAATCCATTTGCTTAGTAATGCATGTCAGATTATCATCTTTTTGAACTTGATATTTAACATATTGCTTATCAAGTTCAAAACCTCTCGAATAAGATGCATTCGATACGAAAAAAACAATTATAGTTAAGAAAACTATAACTGTAGCTACAAACAAAATAGGTAGTTTGCGCTTCATAAAACATTCCTCCTAATGAAAATATTATTATGTGGTTCTGTGCGAACACTTACATAATAATCACCTCCTTAAAATAACTATTACTAAAATAATTAGCATACATTGTGATGTTGCTAATCAAAAAGCAATAATAGATAGATTCAAGTAAATGATAGGAATAGGTCAGTACAAGATTCAAATATCGGTACCAACATATCAAAAAACACATCATCTACTTCATCTACCAGTTCATAGGTAAAGTCTTTATAATTAATGAATTGCATCTTGTAAAGATCTTTTCCATAATAATAAAATATCTTGCAATAATTCATTGATGGATTACCATGAAATTTAAAAGAAATGAATCCCTCTGTAGATGAAAAGACATATTTGGTAACACCTACAAACATTCTCAGGACTCGATATCCTCCCATTTGCATAATAATGATTTCAGCTTCTGATTTGGTCATCTAAATAGCCCTCCTGGTTGTTTGTTGATTTTATAAATAACTAAAATCAAATTTAATAACATGACCACCAAAATCATAGCAATTATTCTTAGATAATTTAGAAGCTAGAATTTTAGTTGGTTCTTCAGCAATTGTTTGTTTTACTCTGTTATAAACATTGATTGCTGATGCAACACCTGGAGGTGAATTGCTATTTAATTGACAGTAGTCTAAATATGACGTACCTTTACCTAAAAAAAGTCGATGATTTTCATTATCTGTAATATAGTATAATGACTCACCATGACTTGAGTTGACTTGAATACTTGGGATATTCATATCCATTCCTCCTAATAAAAAAAGACATTGCTAAAAGCTATGCCTTAAGTAAAATTTTATATTTTTTTTAGTATTGAAAGCATTTCGATAAAAAACACTTCACAAGCTTCTTCTTGTGATGAAGTTCCACTGAGCACAGTTGCCTTTCGCTGCTGAATAGATAATAGGAGATCGCCTAATGCCTTTGGAGGAATTTTATAACCTTTTAATTTGGTTACATTCCAACCTGGTATTCCTATTTCCTTTGCAGTAAATCCTTTTTGAATCTTAATCATTAACCTAAATGCTCTTTCAAATAATGAGAGTACATGTAAACCTCTATCATCAATGTTAAGGAGCATTTCAAATGCATCTTCATATTGATCACCTAATGATAAATCGATGAGTTCAAATACATTATTGGAGATAGATTTTGGGACTACATCATTGATAAGCTCTTTGTCTATCTTCCTTTGTAAGTGTTTTAGCTTGTCTACTGAAGATTCAATATCATATAGTGTAATATTATCGTCAGACAGATAACCTATTCTGTCTATCAGATACTTACATAATGTATCGCTTATCTGCTTAGGCTGTAGCGTAGCTTTGATAAAATCCATTAAACGGCTTTGACTAGTCTTATGATATTCTTTTACCATAATCTTTTTAGCTAGTTTAGCATTCTTCTTGAAGACTTTTGCATAAATGATAAGATTCGTTGTTGGGTTAGGATCATCAAGATATTTTAATAATTCAGGTGACTTTTTACTAAAATCGCCCTTAATAATAACTAACCGTTTTTCAGCAAGAAATGGAACGGTGTTACAGATGTTTATTACATCACTATCGAAAACTTCAAATTCAGATAAATTGAATGCAGGATTTTCTACCTTTTCCTTAGCACGTTTTATCAGAATTTCAATGGAGTATGGTTCTTTACCATACAATAAAACTTCACTCATATGTTCCTCCCTTCGCATTAAAAAAAGAACGTTATAAAATAACGTTCTTTGATTTCGCATAGAATTTGCCTATATAGGTCTTAAAATATTATAGCTTAAAGCTATTAAAAATAAAATATATGATACCTAAAGTTTACCATAAGATTCACCATTTGACAATAAAAAACCACTTATAATCTAACGACTATAAGCGGTAGCTACGTAAATGCCTTATTTAATAAGGACTTCAATACTGAACCGTAAAGGTTTAAAAAAATAATATAAATTCATATAATAGTATAGAGTAAAAGTGCACAAAAATCAACTATTTACCTCTAATGCTTCAAATTCAGACACGGTATTATTAAAGGTAGTTACTTGATTACGTCCGTGATCTTTTGAATAATATAATGCCTTATCAGCAAGTGATAGTACCTGGTTATAATCCTCTGAATGTAATGGATACTGAGCAATACCTCCGCTTAATGTAACGGGTGTTATCTCATCCGTGTCCTCTGACTTAATTTCCAAGTTTTCAATGGTTAAACGAATGACGTTCAGTTTATTTTCAGCTTTTTCTTTTGAATCTGAATCAAAAAGTATTACAAACTCTTCTCCACCAAATCGAAACAATACATCATTGGCACCTATCTGTGATTGTACAGATTGGGCAACCTTCTTCAGAACGATATCGCCATGTTGATGACCATATCGATCATTAAATTTTTTAAAGAAATCTATGTCAATGATACCAAGCGAATACGTTCGCCTTCTACTCCTGCAAGCTTTTGTATGACTTGCTAGGTATTGCAGCATATAGCGTTTATTGTAAACACCAGTTAACGAATCCATGTAGGCCATATCTTTGTTCTTCTGCGTAAACATCATATTGCTTAATACCAATGCTATATTATCTGCTATCAAAGAAAAAAGATCATGTTCGTAACCTTTTATCTGGTCCAGTTTTTTATCTTCAATGAGGATTTGTCCAAAATAATCATTCCCTATGTATAAAGGTATTAAGTATACGGATTTTATATCTTTCTCGCTGGCGCTGGGATATAACAAAGAAGTCCTGCTGCTCTCTATGTACTTATTCCCATGATTACTAATAATGTCTAGAACGTAACGTTTTACTTGCTGTACATGTTTATCATGATTTGTTGATGCTAAGACCTTCAGCGTGTCTTCTTCATTAATCAGGATAGTAACGTATGAGAAATTGTACCTGGATGAAATAAAAAAGCATATTTCTTCAGCAACAGAATTAACGGTAGCATTTTCAAAAGGGACACTCAGGATATCTTTTAACAATTTTCGTTCAGTGGCTTGCATCTTTATCCCAGGGTTAGTTTTTCTTTTAAAGAATAGAGTAAAATGAATGACGATAGTTAAGATACATAAACCTATAGTGACGTAATATATCATGTTAGTATTCTCCTTATTCTAAGTAATCACATGAAGTAGATTTAATGCTGTCAACAGCATAATTAAATCGACGTATATGATAACTATTATATATATTGGTTTGTTTTTTTACTTCATGATCGGTAGCTCCATTAATTCGAGAATGAACAATTCCGCTATTCCTTATTTTAGAAGGTGTAAAGTAAGGGATAGTAGCTTTCTTTGATAGCGATTTAATACGATTTTGTAGTGTTCGTGGAGTAAGTGCAGAATCATTCTCATTGTAAAACAAATACTTAGCAGTGATAAGCTTATGTGGAAGTTTACTGATATAGTTATTGATTTCATCCATAAGTTTACCTGGGACCTTATAAAACTCGCTTGAGTCATTGCTATATGTAATTTCGATAGCACAGTTTCCAGATGAATCTATCATAAGTTGTGTTTTTTGAAGTTCACAAATTTGGGCTGGAAACAGGGATGAATAGTATAGTAATTTAATGGCTAAATAAGTTACAAGTGATTCATTTTTCGAATAAAGCAAAAGTGCATGAAGCTGATCAACTGAAATGACATCTTCAGGAGAAACATGATCAATGTTTTTAGGAACTGGGATAAATGCAAAGTGATTAGTAAAGGCTTTTGGGAGTGTACTATCATTTTGCAAAACTAAATATGAAAAAAATGATGAAAGGTTTCGATATTTACGATAGTATGTGTTGGATGTTATTTTATTCTGCTTCACCCTGCTACTTAAATATTTCATGTAAATGGTGCAATCATCTTTTGTAGCATATATGATGTCCTTTGATATAAAATCAGCAAAGAAAGATATTTCCCTTAGATAATCATTTCTAGTGGATGCTTTTTTAAGTCTGTCCAGGGCATACTGATTAAATAAGTTAAGTGTATGTGTTGACAAAAAGTCTGAAACCATAATAATACCTCCTATTACCTAATGTTACGCAGTACGGAATAAACATAAGTAAAACTTCCCCGTTCTGCTGCTCATTTATATATTTACATCAATCTTAACATATACTACTTAGAAATATCAATATTAGTTATAACGAAATACTATATAACTTAACATTTTAACATTTACAAATTGAATCCAAGCAATTTATCTTCATTCAGTGCACCAGCAACTCTATATTTTAGTCATTTATAAAAAACAGTTCTAAGTGAGTGTTAATTTAACCAGCAATAACACATCTCATGCTTTTCCCTTCCTTTTCTTGTTTTAAATAATAAAGACTAACCTCAATATTTATGAGAATAATTAACTAATAAAAAAGTAGAGAGTCATACTTCCTCCGTATATTTCCGTACTGCGTAATTACATGTTAGTTTATACCACCATGTCAGCAGTAACGATAACACTATTAGTGTTTGATCCAGGGGCATCATACATAATATCCATCATTGCATTTTCTACTATTGCATTTAATCCTCTAGCACCTACCATCTTTGCCATGGCTTGATGAGCTATTTTATTTACAGCATCCTGTGAGAAAGTAAGGTCAATACCGTCTATACTTAATAAGTTTTTATAACTTTCAAAAATTGATCCCTTTGGTACAGTAATTATCTTTTCCAATTCGTCAATTGTCAGATTTTCCAGTGCGACAAATACAGGACATCTTCCAATGAACTCTACTAAGAAGCCATATTCTTTAATATCCTGAGTTGTAACATCGCCATAACTAAAGATATTCTCTTCTTTCTTAGTAGCTTCCGTAATATCACTAAAGCCAATCTCTTTCTTGTTTGTCCCTTTTCTTCTTTTTACTATTTCCTCTATGCCACTGAAGGCACCACTTAGAACAAATAAAATATTCCTCGTGTCTATCTGTATCTTTGGAGCAGGACCTCCTGGTCCATTCATGGATAAAGGATCATCAAATTCTACCACTGTACCTTCTAATATCTTCAGTAAACATTGCTGTACACTTTCTCCGCTTACATCTAGTTGACCACTTGTTCCTTTGGAAGCAATCTTGTCAATTTCATCAATATAAATAATCCCTTTTTCTGCTTCTTGAAGTTTACCTTCAGCAGCTAAGTACAATCGAATGATTGCTTGTTCCACGTCATTTCCTTTATAACCTGTAGCTGATAAAGATGTAGCGTCAAATTCAGCAAATGGTACATTTAATACCTTGGCCATAATTTTTACAATATGTGTTTTACCACTACCAGTAGGACCTACCATAAGTACATTACTCTTCTTAATATTTAAGTGTGGGTTCTCGATCCGTTTTTGATGGTTGTATGCAGCAATAGCCATTTTTTTTAATGCATGTCTTTGCCCAATGACATAATCTCTCATAAAGTTGTCTATCTCTATCGGTGTTCTAGCTGGTGCTTTAGGCACTACTTTAACTCTAGGAGAATTATTTGCCAATTCAACACACTCGTTACATATAGCTGCATTATTACTTCCCGCTAACATCACTCTCACCTGGTGGGATGGTTTTCCACAAAAACTGCAAGATACTTCAACACTTCTTTTCTCTGGGTCTAACATAAGATCACTCTCCTAGCTTATCTAATTTTTTCATGAGTTCATAATATCTTTCAATTGGCATTAGTACTGCACGTGGCTTATTGTTGTTAATTATTATCTTTTCCATTCCACTCTCATTGATTTCCCTGACCATTTCTGATAGTTTTGTTCTGGCTTCTGTAAATGAAACCAATTGCTTCATAATATTGCTCATTTCTTCCACTCCTATATAAATATACTTCTATTATACCACAATTTTTTAAATGGTCAATCTTTAATTTATAGTTTGACCATTTAAAAAATTGTTTTTACGCTTATTATTAATTTATTAACCTATTATCGTGCTCCTATCATTTCATTCATATCATTCATGACCTCTCTTATCTCATCTTCTGAGACTTTCCTCCATAAAAACTGTCTAGTTCTAAATTCTGAAATAGATATAAATTTTTTTTGATAATCTTTTTTTATATCCTGTAGTAAAAAGCCTGAAGGATACTGTTGAACTACAGAGCAAACACTTGCATACATTTTTCTAGCATTATTTCCTCTACCCATTCCCTTCTTTCTTCCTTCATTTATTAAAATAATATCATCGACATCTGGATACTCTTCAGGATCTACAAATATCCCATATTCGTCTTCCACTAAATTCTTTATTCTACTTAATTTGTCTATCATCTTAAAACCTCCTAATGAAATAAATACTTCATACTAACTCCTGTCACAATACCAATATTGCTGCATTGCGAAACTCATTTCCTACAACTATCCTTTTTCACACTTAACACTGTAACTTCTGGATCAAGATGTTTTTCGATAATCCTTAAACAGCGCTTGTTGTCTATTACATTCTTTTTGATTACAGATCTTATTGCATACTCTAATCCCCATTTTACAATCGTCAATATAGGAACAAGCTTCACAACCAGAGGGATATTGATTAATATTGCAAATACAAGGAATGCAATTGAGTTGACTTTTTGGTACATTCTCTATTAATTTTTTTATATGTCCTACCAGCACCTTTTCTTGTTTCTCTAGCTTAAGCTCATTCAACTTTTCCATATTTTCCACAATGAATTTTGTTCTTTCACATATCATGTCATCTCTTGCCTTATCAATGTTAATTGAGCATAAAGACTTATGACTTCTAAATAATTGATTTGACTTATCCATTAGTTCTTTCAACTGCGATACTACGTCCACTCCATACTCCTTTCACCTATTATTCATCGTGATAACCACTACATAATGATTTCAAAGCTTTAATGATTGAATCATCTACAGAAATTTCTTTTTCTATGATGCATAAAGCTTCTTTTTTAGAAAAGCGTTCTCTATATGGTCTGGTTTCTGTTAGAGCAGCAAATACATCTGCAACCTGGACGATCATTTCAAGATCAGTACACTCTTTGTCATAATCGTGATGATGCTTTATTATCTTAATAACGTCCTTCAGACAATCTTTGTTGTATATATTCTCAAGAAATAGATATCCGAATGTACTATGCATTGAAACTTGTTGCTTTTCCTTAATCGTTAATGGTCTATTGGCATTTAATATTTTATGGTCAATATTGAGCTTACCAGTATCATGTAGCAATCCACCTAAAAAGCTTTTTAGTATATCGTGCTCAGATTTACCCAAAATAGCAGATATATCAGCTGCTGTAATTGCAGTATTAAAGGAATGCGTAACTAAGTCCATTAGCCATTCTCGCATCTCTGATGGTTGAATAAATAATGGACTCACATTGTAAGCTGTAGATGAAATTACCCCCATAACATCTCACCTCCCCTATTTAATTGATAAAAAAGTCAATAAAAAAAACGCGCATTACGCACGTTTGAAAAGACTTATATTATTTGAAATATTATAAAATTATCATAAGAAGTTTTTTCACCGAGTGCGGTGGTCCATCAGCAATACCTATTATTCACAAGTATCGACTATATTTACTTATTAAGATAATTTTTATAGTGAAATATTACCATATAGTGGGTCTATTGTCAAGAAATGTCCTATATCATTATTTTAGTAGTAAGCGTCCTTTTTCTTGACACTGGGTGTAGTTATTCTTGTTTTTGTCACGTTTTTATACATTGTGTTTCATATCTAAGGTTTTATTGTTACAATTAAAAAAAATCGAGAGGTCACATACTATGGAAAACGATTTAAAAACTCTGATGAAAAATACACGTATAAAACACGGCATTACCCAGCAACAACTTGCCCATCTACTTAATACAAGTCGCTCTACCATTAGCAACTATGAAACAGGTTTAAGAAATCCGGATTCCGGTTATTTACATAAATTTTGCCTATGCTTCAAAATATCAGCAGATTATCTACTTGGTTTTAAACGAAACCCGTCATTAGAACCGACAAGTTATGATTTCTCAGAAGAGGAGTTAGAGTTGATTACTCAAATTTTGAATGATAAAGAAATGTATTCCTTGATGCATAATCTCCTTAAGGAACCAACGCAAAAAAATCTTTTATTCAAGATTGGTGATCTCCTACATCATGAGCTAGGATCTTCACAAAAATAAGAATAGCGATACCTGTATTTAGATATCGCTATTTTCATTCTTATCTTTAATTTGATCAAGCATTTGGTAGTATCTTTCTTCCATCTTCATTAACTCATCATACCTATTTACTGGTATCATAGCTGCAGCTGGCTTATTTCTTTTTAATAAGATTCTTTCCTGGTTATCCATATTCATCTTTTCAATAATCTTAGAGAAGTTGTTCTTTAATTCCGTTAATGGTATTACTTTGCTAGATAGTTCTACATATGGTTTTCTCATGCTTTCCCTCCTGCACTGATTAATGCTTATTTACTTCCTTAATATTTCTCATGAGCCTCATTTTATCAAAGCTTTTGCCAGAAACTAGGAGACCCCATTTCATGACCATTATTATCCTAGGTATGACAAACTCATATAATTATTATCAAGGTATTTTTCTATTATGCTTTTAACATCACTTGCTTAACATAAAATTGAATGAAATTTTCATTCATACTGATTTCTAAATTTTTGGCCTTTCTTAAGTAAGCTTAAAAGTATCTAAGTTATCAAAGGTAATGAACCAAGTATCATCAATTATGTATTGTTTAGCTTCAACTAAAAGTTTGTGAAACTCATCATTATTTAATTCTTCTAATAGCTTTGTCGGTAAATAAATACGATTACTTGGATCTTTTTCTATATTGTTTTATATTAGGTCGTTAATTATCACTCCCCCAGTATCAATCATTTGTCGAAATTAATCAATTGTGCTATTA
>JMSU01000134.1_pt1 | contig 36405 bp, 21 predicted proteins | sample 179011 | NCBI WGS metagenome assembly JMSU01 (sample SAMN02769580, study PRJNA246767) | bioreactor metagenome | isolation source: Culture-1 Bioreactor ArsB derived from microbial biomass from the upper 2 cm... | place: Germany: Bremen | collected day 87 after inoculation
CCTGTCTTTTTAACCCAGCTATTGTTGTATTTTTTTACATAGCCTACATGATCATATTCGCCATACGTAATCAATACTGGACAAGTGAATTGAACCTCATCTTTTACCTTCAAAAACTCACCATAAACTGTACCTACAGCTTTCAACATCCCTTTTTTACCCAAACAAGTCAATGTTTTATAAATGCTTTCTCTTGCTTCATCAGTTACAGTAATACCTTTTGCACTTGTTTTACAGTAGAAACCATAGGGATATAATCTAGCTATAGTCGTAAAATGTCTAATCCAGAACAGTTCCGACTTCTTGTAATAATTTTCACCAAAGGGTGTTGTGCCAATACCTATGAATCCTAATACTTTACTAGTATATTCTTTGATAAAAGCTTGAGCTATATAACCACCTGCTGACTGCCCCACAAGAACTATTTTTTCAATGTTCTCCTGTTCAAGAATGGTCAATAACTCTTTATTTACATTTACAAATGAAAAGTCTTCATAAGTTCTCGATTTCCCATGTAAAGGATAATCCCATGTAATCAGTTTATAGTCATCGGCTAAATTCTCAACCTGTTTATCAAAAAGAGTATGGTCTGCTGTTAATCCATGGCAAAAAACAATAGCAAACCCTTTTGATGCCTTTATTTCATTCGTCCAGTAATAGACCTCTCCTCTTGGCGATTGTACTTTTTTTTCAATCATTTATTACACCCCCTTATAATAATTGCATTTTAAGCTTTTCAAATACAAACTAAACGCTTTTAAACCCTCTTGACTTTTCACCTCATTAAGCGAGTCTGTTAATAACATAGTACACCTATCGATTGAATTTGAGAAGGGTTATCTATTTACTTTTCATCTTATTAAATCATATGAAAATGAGGTAAACTGATGTCAAAGACATTAAATCCAAAATGCATTCCTAAATATGTTGATGAATTACCTATCCCACCTGTTTATAAACCTGTTATTGACATTGTTAAAGTATGTATTAGAAAAGGTTGTCAGTAGATCTATTAAAATAGTGTATTTACTTAAGCAACTTATAGGCTATAAAAATAGAAGGAGAGCTTAAGAAAAATACAAGCTCTCCCTTTTTCATAAAGCCCCCGTTACTTATGGTACGGTTTGCCGTATCCATGTTATCAGTGGTTTTAATTTAGTTGCTAAATTATTAACAGAATCACTAATTATACTGCTTATCTATTAACATGTAATAACTTTATGAAGATTACTATATCCCACTATTCTTGATACCTAATCCGCTCTATAAGAGTATCTTTCTGTATACTCTTAGCCATATATTACTTCAATCTGTATATTTCACATACTTGCTCAAATCCTACCTTTTGAACGAGTGAACTAGATGCCTTATTGCCATCCAAAACCACATACATAGGCACAATCCCATTTTCAAGGCACCAGTTCACTTCGTGAATAAGCATGGTCTTACCAAACCCTTTTCCTCTATATTCAGAATCAATAACTATCCCAATATCACCAATTAATTCATGTCCAATTGGATAACGATGACTAATGTATGCCACTATCTTATTGTCTACATATCCACCAAATATAACTGGATCGAGTTTATCAAGTTCAATATCAGCTAATTCCAAATCTTCCTCTGAGAGCCTATTTAAGAACGTGTTCAACTGATCTGCTTGATCATCAGTTATCCGCTTAACTATTAGACTAGAGTGATTAATCAGAGGTTCGTCTTTCAAATAATAGTAATAGCAATATGTCTTTTCAAGCATTCTATCGGAAGAGGCATAATGATCTTTTAGAGCATTCATGACATCTAAAGGTTTCCCTTTCAATGACATGTCTAACTTATCAATAGGTACTTCCATCTCTGGATCTATTCTAACAAATAGATGATCTCGGAAGTGTGCCAGAGTAAAATAGCCCTTTCCACGCATGGATTCAACTTCCATCAACGTTATTCCTTCATCTTCAAATTGTTCAATTGAACAATTGTAGATCTGTGATCTCTCTTCATAGATTCTCTTTAATTTGCTGTTCATAGTACCCCTCCAATCTATATTTAGTAACTTTTATTTATAAGCAACCCAATCTGGAAATCTCACTTATTTATGATAAGGTTCACCGCACTATGTGCACCGGCGGTTTTTTCTAAACTACATTAATTGATTTTTAAAAATATCAGTACATAGATTTTAGATTATCCTTTCTCGTATCATATATGCAACTTCAGAATTCTTTTCAACAAGGCAATTAAGTATAACAAGAACTTCCTCTTTCTTTCTTATATTAGTCTTCAATACCTCTCTATACACGTTGACATATTTTCGAACTATATTTTCCATGCAAAAAATAGTATTAGCTGACATTTTTTTAATATGAACCTCTTGATTACTCAATAACATTGATGATATCCATGGAATTCCATCTTCTAGGAATAAAGATCCTATAGAATACAGAAGATGTGAAATCCCCGCTAACACTTCCGGAATATGTGATAATTCTGTTGTTAGCCGTGTATAAAAATCTTTATTTTCCACTTTCAAACTATGCCATTCAGTAGCGCCACTCTTCCAATATCTAAATGCTAAAATATATGTTTGCATAACTTCTTTTCCGTAGAAGGGTACTCCAGCTTTTGAACATTCAATAATCTTATCATAATATGACCACCATACTTTCCAAAATGTATCAAATTTATTCATCGCATCTTCTGCAAATAGTAATTCATCAAAGAGATATCCTGATTCTCTATTGAATACGAAGCTGTTCACAAAATAGCTGTTAAATCTATCTACTTCATATACATCTCTTGTTAGCAAGAATTTACTGTACTCTTTCAATAATTTATGTTTATCCGTATACTCATTTGCTTGGCTTTCTTTAAAAACCTCTTCTGCTATTTCCTTAATGAGATTCTCTATAATATTAAGCAACTGAGCATCTTGAGTATCATGCGGAATTAAAGAAAGGACTACTTCAACTATTGTCATAGTTAGATCTACTGTTTTAACAGTAATATCTTTGTTTTCTGATGTAATTAATTTTTCTAGAATTCCCTCATGAAATTCAACGAAATCCATATAAATGATATTACTTTCATCTCCCCTAAAGTACTGTGGATCACTCCTTTTTGTCTGAAGAAATTCGTCAAATTTAGATGCAATATTCAAATAACATAGAGTGATTTTTTTTGCTATTTCCGGGTGATGTTCCCATAATATGTTATTAATCGACTCAATGGCAAAATCACATATACGTTTGTACATACCTAATGAATATTGATTTAAGAGAATCAACAATAAAAGGAAAATCAAGTCATCATCCGAATCTACTTTACCGAACAAATATGGAATAGCACTTATTGCACCTTCTACACCATCGCCCATTTGGTATCCATAATTTACTTGTGTCGGTGCTAAGGAAGCCCCTATTACAAAATCCTTTGCCAAGGCAAAATCATTTTGATTCAATATATCAGAGTAATAAATAATTAATACTGCAAAAACATTCGGTAGTAAAGCGCTATAGATTAAGTCATACTCACCAAACTTTCCTTGTTTCATCTCATCCATATACTGTTTTACTTCTTCTAAAGCTTTCTCTGGATGTGAATTATACTCTTCATACTCATCAGCTTTTTGATCATTCTCTAACTTCATCTTTGCCCAAAGATCTAATCTTATATACTTTGTCTTGCTATCAGATTCTTCTTTTGCCTTATCAGTATACTCAGTTATTTTTTCTGGAAGTTGAGGGTTAAAATCGATCAACACTCCTTCATCAACCGTTTCAATTTTTGGTTCCATAATACGTCTATCCATACGCCTTATGATTAATTCTTTAGTAGCACCATCTTTATAATCTTCACTTTCAAATTCTTTATAATAATCATCTAGTATATCCCATATTCTTTTCTGTCGTTTTTTGAACTTCTCTTCATCCGAACCTTCCGGCATAAAAAACTGGTATGCAACAATAACACCTTCCAAAGTATTATTTCTATGCTTTTGCTCACATGTATCTATCCGCTCTTTTTGATAAATGTCATTCTCCCTATTCAGTCCATATCCAATTGAATACAAGGACTTTATAGTTCTTTCTCCGGCAGCTCTACCAAGATCATAATTAATGATCTCATACGTTTGAAAAAAAATCAAAGCGATTTCTGACAGTTTTTCTTTAAATGCTAATACAATGCTAAGAATCACTGCTGTTATAGACGCAGAATTACTTTTCATCAACATATGTTTAAATAACGAGATAAGTATTTTATCATCAGTCTTTTCTGTAACGTCAAGTAAGTACTTTTCTAAAGCCATATGAAGAGATTGAAGTAGATTTGGACTTACAGGGGATCCATTTCCTCTATAAATCCCCCATATGCAATTGCTTATGTATTGCTCACTAGTCTTTTCATTTTCAAGTTGAATATATATTTTCCGAATATCGTTATCAAAGCCACTTTCTTTAAGCGCACCGACACATTCATTCGTTAGTTCAATAATGAAATCTATTCCCTCATATGGAGCTATTTGTAGAATATTATACATTGGTGTTTGATACGCACTAGAAGGGAAATATCTATCTGATATTGATGATAACCCAAAGCTCTGCTCAATTCGCATCGATGAGTAATTATAAAAGCGATTAGAACGTTCTACATCTGATTCTAGCCAAAATAACTTAGCTATCTTTAATACACTTTTCGGTATTACTTTTGCAGTAAAAGCACCATGTTTACTGCTTATCATTGCTCTACACAACGCATTATATGGATCTTTTCTCAGCTTCCATTTGTTCTCAATTACTTCATCAATAATTTTTATAATGACATCTTTGTTTTCACTTGCAGACTTAAGGATTGTAATTATTAACTCTTCTTCATTCTCTTTATCAATATAGAACCTTTCTTTTTTAAAGCTATATTCATATAGTTCTAATGCAATTTTTCCTGCAAATTCAGTTCCCTTACCCGGTATACCAGACCAAGTGTTAATTATTGGTATAACAAAGAAAAGATTCTCTCTACCAATAGTTACAATATTATTATAAATGAACTCAATAAACGCGACCCATCCTTCACCATGTGGCTTTGTAAATACAAAAGATGCATTGAATAAGTCGAACTTCTGTCCGCCAATTTTGCCCATAAAAATATCATTAAAGTCTTTACATGCTAACCTCAATAGAAAACCGGCGCGCTTTAAAATCTTCAATTCATCTGCTAATAAAATATCACTATATTGAATAAAGAATGTATCAGCATATGGAGATAATAATATCGAAACAATTAACTCATCCTTCCAATAAACTTCTATATCGTCATTTCTAAGAATTCCGTCCATTAAGAAACCAACATCTGAAGAGCTATGAAATAACTTATCCGACATCCAGTTGCGGAATACACGTCTCATTGGCATTGAATTCCCAATTTCTTTAATAAAGTCGTCCACACTTTTTGCTCTTATAAATGCCACTGTGATAATTCTTTCTAATGCCCACTCTTCATATATATCATGTGTAATGAAGTATCCTGCAGTCTCATAGCCAATTAGACCATCGGGTATAAGTTGTTCATCCAATATTGAAGTCTCTGTATCAAATATTTGAAAAAACTGTCCTGAGTTTGCCCTTTGTCGAGCAACTTTCATAAACCATTGTTCTCTTGCTGGTTTATTCTTTTTAATATTCTTATCCCACAACCTTTCTTTAAACGTCTGATAATCCATTTCATCATTTTCTTGATAATATCTTAAGTACTCATTGAGATAAAACGGATTCCTTATTAGCTCAATCAGTTTAAAGTCTTTTGGTAAAATGAAGTCATAATCATCTCTAAATTGCTCAAGTTCATCTAATGTCAAATCATCTATGTGAATGTTCTTAGGCAACATATTATAAAGATCTAAGAATTCATTATTCAAATCCTTAACATACATATTTCTTGAAGTAAAAATGATTTTCCACTTATCCTTAATTACTCTTGATAAGAATGTCTTAAATGCATCTGTGTTTTTTATATCTATAAGTTTTTCAGCTGAATCAATAACTATTACTTTTTCACTAACTGATTTATACATTTTGAAGAAAGAATCAAGGCTAGTACTTTTAAAAAGTGCATCTATACTTGTTATTTCAAACTCTGTTGCCTTAAATAGCAAAAGAAATGATGCCTCTTCACAACTATCATAATAATCTTTTATTACTGCTGTTTTTCCCACACCACCAGTTCCACTAATAATTGTTATTTGATCTTCAGATCTTAGCAACTCATCTATTATATCAGTACGAGAAATATGAATAGTACTGTCTTTAAATTGGATATTACTACGTATTTCTGATAAAAGATTCTTAGTATGATTGATACGTCTATTTACTTCATCAAATTCATTTTCGTTTAAAGAAAAGAAATACCTAGATATAGATTCGTTATCAACCGTCACAAACTTACTTTCAAAAAACGATTTGAGACGCCAATCAATTATCACTTCGTTTTGCTTTGCAACTTCTTCAATCTTAATTAATCCCGCAGGCTTAGTACCTCGATATTGTGCCCATTCAGAATTAGAATAAATAATTAATTTCTTTATATCAGGATATAAATCTTTTGCCTTCTTAATAATTTCAACAATTTCATCTGTATGATTTGATAGAGTAGTATCATAATATTTTGCCTGCCATCCAACTATTGCTCCATCTATTGCTACTGGCTCTGTTTCGATAGCTGCCTGATTGAAAAACCGAAATATTCCTTTTTCATAATTATGTTCAGCACAAAAAAGCATATAACAAAACCACTCAAATTTTTCTCTAGTACAACCTGAAAATTTTGCATTAAAAATATCCCAATTCACTTCAATCATATAATTCTCCCCTCTAATTACTAACCCTTTAATCATATAGGAATTTTTAAATAGTTATCTCATATTTAGTAGAAAAAACCGCCGTTACTTATGATACGGTTCACCTGCATTAATCCTAAAACTCCTATACACCTGCTCCAACAGAATAACTCTCATTAATTGATGCGGAAAAGTCATATTAGAAAAACTAAGACTATAATCTGATCTCGCTGTAACCTCATCAGACAATCCAATTGAGCCTCCTATAATCAACACCAAATGGCTTTTCCCTTCTACCCCAAGCTGGCTGATATGTTTAGCTAACTGCTCTGAGGATAGCATCTTGCCTTTGATTTCTAGGGTAATGACATAAGCATTATCTTTTACATGCTTAAGGATTCGTTCCCCTTCTTTATTTTTTACAATCATTTCCTGGGAAATCGACATTTGCTCCGGTGCTTTTTCATCCATGACTTCTATTATATTCAGCTTACAGTAACGGCTTAAGCGTTTACTGTATTCATCAATGGCCATCTTTAGATATTTTTCTTTTAGCTTACCCACTGTAATTACTGTTATTTTCATGTTTTCTTACCTTTCTTTATCGGTATATCATATAGCAATATAACTACTATTCATTTCACCACAATTGATTCTACCTATATGATTAACTAACCTCTATATAAACGAATTGCACCATTTTCATCCATCTTCCATTAGTCTATATCTGACTCATAAAAGTTGAATGCAAATGATGCAACTATAAATTCTATTTCTTATTAATGCGTTTAAAGGGTTTCATGACCATTTAATTCGTCATGTAGATTAGACTACCTTAAACATGGATTTCTCTGATTTATCTTTAACTCGGAAGATATCTGCTCCAAGTCCTTTTAATTTATCTTCAATATGCTCATAACCACGATCAACATATTCTACACCTGTGACGGCAGTTTCCCCTTTTGCTGCAAGAGCTGCAATAATGATACCAGCACCTGCTCTAAGGTCTGGTGCTGTCACTTCTGCACCAGTTAACTCATCGACACCTTTTACAATAGCTGTATTGCCTTCTACTTTAATATTAGCACCCATACGATTCAACTCATCTGTATAGGAAAAACGACTCTCAAATATACTCTCAGTCATGATGCTTGTGCCACCTGTCACAGATAACAAAGCGGTCATCTGAGGTTGCATATCTGTAGGAAAACCTGGATAAGGCAATGTTTTTACTTGAATATTCTTTAATGGTTTCTTTGCTATAACACGAATAGCTTCATCATATTCCTCAATGATAACACCCATCTCGGATAACTTAGCAGAAACAGCTTCCATGTGCTTAGGTATGATATTATTTACCGTAACATCGCCACCTGTAATAGCACCTGCAATCATATACGTACCTGCTTCAATCTGATCTGGTATAATCATATACTCTGTCCCATGTAGCTCTTTTACACCATTAATTTTAATAACATCTGTCCCTGCACCTTTTACATCTGCACCCATGCTACTGAGGAAGTTTGCAACTTCTACTACATGTGGTTCTTTTGCAGCATTCTCAATAACTGTTGTACCTTTAGCTAGTACAGCAGCTAACATAATATTGATGGTAGCACCAACACTTGCCATATCTAAGAAGATATTAGCTCCTGTTAACTCATCTGCTGTTGCCACGATCATACCATGTTTTACTTCAACATGAGCACCTAAGGCTTCAAACCCCTTGATATGCTGATCAATAGGACGACTTCCTATATTGCAACCACCTGGTAGCGCTACTTCAGCTTTTTTGTATTTTCCTAATAATGCTCCTAATAAATAATAAGATGCTCTTATTTTTTTGATATAGTCATAGTCAATCCTAAGGTTATGAATATTTCTAGTATCCATCTTAATTTTGTTCTGATCCAGATAATCAACATTGATACCTAATTGTTCCATGGATTGTAACAATACCTTAATGTCATTCACACACGGTAAATTCTCAATGACACAAACATCATTAGCTAGAATAGCAGCAGCTAAAACTGCTAAAGCCGCGTTCTTGGCGCCACTAATTGTAACGTCCCCTTGTAATCTCACATTACCCTTTATCACTAGTTGTTCCACTTTTACACCTCTCTTAAGTATACTTCATAAAGCTGAACTTTATCTTCTATCCGTATATCATCTTAAGTAAATTTCTAAGTTATAATAAGTCCATATTAATGAATCTCGTTCTTATAAGCAATAGCACTATTCTATATTCATAAGAGTAACTATCGCTTAGAAAATCTAAATATTCCATATACTATCGTTTATTATTTTTATTATCATCTTTTATTAACTACTTGGTTTACACTATTTTTTATTATATCACATGTTGTCCCTTTTGTAAAAGATGTTTGCTAATTCGGAAATATTTTGCCTTATTCCTCTTGGTTGGATTCTGTATAAGAAATCTCTTCATTATTATAAGCATTAATATAGTGAACTTCTCCATCACCTAGACTAATACGATAACAGGGCTCAGCTAAGTTTTCATTTACTTCCTCATCTACATAGTAGCCAATGTCAATCCCTATTATTTTTATAACCTCATTATTCTCTTTTCCTTCAATATTATACATGAATTTATATAAAACTTCATCGACTGGAATAAGTTTTGTGTTAACGCCACTAAATTCAATGGATTTATAGCGTTTGCTTTTTCCCGTGACATCACCATTTTTATTGATTGTCAATTCTACAAAACTGCTAAACAATATTTCATCTTTAGCTTTATCATTGTAGACGAGAACATATTCTGTAAGATTATCATCTGGTCGACTACTGGTCATAATCATGTTGTTTTTATTTAATGTCAATCGATCAACTAATTTTTTACCTATTTTTTCTACAGATGCTTTATCAAAATTCTCCATAGGTACATTTGCTTTTTTCTCATATTTAATCATTATTTCCTTAGCTTTTGAATAAATAACTAAGTCTTCATCCCCTTTTGTATAGCGTTGTTCAAGAGGTTTTAACGTATAGCCGCCGTCAAAGAATTGTTTGGGATAGGTTTCACTGTTAATGTCAATAAGTTCTACTTTCAATTTACTTCTTGGATAAAACATAGGCAAAAGGGTATAAATAGAGATATTATTTTCCTCTAAGATTTCAATTAACTGGGTCTCTCTTTCAGTAGATAGACTATAATCAACTTTCTTTTTATGATCATAAAGACCATAAAGAAGTATATTAGCAATAATAAATAATAGAATAAAGATATTTAATATCCGACCGAAATTCATAATAGCACCTCTTTTGATCTAATTGATTGGCTCATTATATACTATATTATTTTCTGTTACAACTACCCAATTAAGTTGTAACGTTTGTGTGTTACTGTCTAAAAGATATCTAAGTGATATATCATTTATAATCTCATTTGGATAATCTTCACGCATGTTATCAAGAACATCATTATATGCAAAAGTATATTCTTCTTGCGGATCTATATTCTCAAATTGTAGTAAGTACCTTTTGTATTTAGTGACCTGCCCATCTTCAATGGTTATCTCAACTGGATATTGGATATCTAACGGTTGAAGCGTTTTTGTTGGTATATCCATATCAATGCCATTAAACTTGTATTTATAATAAAATGTTACTCGTTTATCCTCAATATAATAATTCGCAAGGCTATATCCATAGACTGCAGATGTAAATTGTTTATCTGTGTTTTTAATAAATCCCTCAGCAGTATAAAAAGCTTCAATTGGTGATATATTTTTTTTATTCCTATTTTCTTCTCTGGTATATGCAACAAACCCGCTCTGATAATACTCTAAGTGTACACTATTATCAATATCCATATAGGTTAGCTTCTCATCATTTTCATCATAAATACTTAGTTTATATCTCGAAAACCCATTAATGAATGTAGATAATTCTGATAAATCTAATATCCCATCCTTGAAAAATGGTTTTGATAAAAATACTGTATTAGCTTCTAATGATTGATTATCTGGTATTAATACATTCCCTGCAAACAAGTCTATATTTAACTCTTTTGAGGATTCATAATAAGGAAATATTTTATCTTGTAGACCTTCTTTAAGTTCCTTATCAAGGGTTTCTATAGTAGGTTTGTCTTCACCAAAAGACAAACTATATGCTTTTATATCATTATAATTGTTATCATTAATAAAATAGATATTAGTTCTTGTTTCGTCACCTGGAGCAATAATTATTTCATTAAAAGGCTGAACCTTCTCAGCAAAAGATAAGTTCTTAATATTAAGATCTTGAAGTAATAGATTTGGATCTATCGTATAATCATATTTGAATAATATATTTCTCTTTTGCCATAACTCTTCAACAGGTACCTCTTCAACAAGTCTTCCTTTTGTTAGTGTCGACTTCATAAGATTAACTGATTTAAAAAATATATCGTCGAATTCTTTTTTGTTTTGCTTGATCCAAGAATACTTTTCATCACCATTAAGATTATAAATAGCTAATATATTTGGTTTTATAAAGTAATTCTCCTTATCTACTATTTCCGTATCTTGGGCATTATAAAAAAGGTTAAAGTCTGATAAGTCATCAAACCATAACCTTCTTATCTGATACAAACTAAGACCTATTAAAAACATAAGTGCAACTGTTTTTATTACATTCTTCATCGTCATTCACGCTACTTTTGTCTCTTATTTTCTAATCTCGTATATATCTGTTTCAGTTTTATTATCGTCAGTATATTCTTTGAGGAAATCATCGAACGATTTATCTTCATCTTGATTATCCTCTACATCAAATCCAACTTCAATATTCTCTAATAATTTCTTAGTATCTTCTTCTTTTCGATTAATGTAATATACCTTATATTCAGGTATCCCATCTTTTTTAACAGCTAAGATAATAATATTTCCACCAATACTATTTAACTCAATAGATTCATTAAACAATTTAGATGGACCAATTTCTTGACGTTCTGTAGTAAATGTAGGAATTAATCTTTTGGCATCTGTTACCTGATATACCAAGATACTTACAACAGTATCCTCTTCACCTTCGCCTAATATATCCTTTGTATCTGAAAATGTTGGAGCTACTTGAATATAATTATAGGTGATGGCTTCCTCATCACTAGACTTTTCTATTTCACGGAAACCTTTATTTAAAGTAAGGTTAGTAAACGTATTAATATCTTCTTTATCTTCTTCATCTACTGTATCTAATATATCATCGTCAACTTGTTTCTCTGTTTCTAATATATGAGAAATAGCCTCATCATCGATATCAAAATACTCAAGAAAACTCTTCTCTTTCTTTTCTATATCATCATCAGCAGACTCTGGGGCTGCACATGCGATGATGGGCACACAAAACGCTATGAACATACTCATTATTAATAGTCGTAAAAATTTCTTACACATATGCTACCTCTTCCAAATCATAATTTTTATTAATCTCATTATACTAGAAAAATATTACAATTTCATTACAATGTGTTAACTTTTAGATAACAACTTTTGAGGCTTCCCTCTTTTCATAAGGGAAATACAGATAAAAACTTGTACCAACACCTATTTCACTGTTTACCTTGATATGCCCACCATGATATTCCATAATCTCTTTTGCAATTGCAAGTCCAAGACCTGTTCCACCCATAGCTCTTGATCTAGCTTTGTCCACACGATAAAAACGATCAAATATCCTTGCAAGATCATCTTCTGGTATACCCATACCTGTATCTTGAATAGTCACCATAATAAATCTATTTTTTTCCGTTACCTGTATACTAATGGTAGCCTCTTCATAACTGTATTTTACAGCATTAGAAATAATATTCTTAATGACTTGCTCAATACGGCCAGCATCTCCGACAATCTTATAGTCACTTGCTGTACCCTCATAGATCATCTTTTGCTTTTTCTTCTTAGCATGAATCTGATATTTATCCACACTGCCTTCTACAATGTGAGATAAACTGATATTTTGCATTTTGAATTTCGTCTGTTTATTATCTAGCCGTGATAGTTCAAGAAGATCTTGTACAAGAGCTGTCATACGATCTGCTTCGTGGTTAATGACGTCCAGGAAACTAACGGCAATTTCTTTTTCATCCACTGCCCCATCGAGTAGTGTCTCTGCATAACTCTTAATGGTCGTTAGTGGTGTTCGTAACTCATGAGACACATTGGCAACGAACTCTTTTTGCATTTCTTCTAATTTTTTATGTTCTGTAATATCTTGAATCACAGAAATTGTACCAAGAATATTTTCATTTTGATCAAGATACGGTGCAAAGCATAGGTTGACATACTTATTACCTAGTCGAATTATATGTTGTCTAATCTCTGTTTTGATATAATCAATTAAATCATCGTAAGTCATATCCAAGTAGATATCAAATATCTCACCATACCGATTCTTATCGTCTAAATCTAGTAGATTTCTGGACGCAGGATTGCTATGTATAAGTATGCCATTACTATCAAATACCAATATACCGTCTGTCATATGCGCAAATACAGTCTCTAATTTATTCTTTTCACTGGATATCTGGGTCATATTGTGATTCAGCTCTTTTGCCATAATATTAAAATTCTGCGTTAGCTCACCAATCTCATCCTCTGATAGAACCTCAATGACATTATCCAGCTCCCCTTTTGACATAGCTCTTGCTTTGTTGGATAAAGCTATAATTGGTTTAGTTAAGAAGCTAGAAAACATAAATCCAAAAAATATAGATAAGATGATGGCGGCTATAATGGAAAATATAATAATTTGAATGGTACTGGCTAGACTCTTTTTAACTTGGTCAGATGGTGCCAGCATATACACAACATAAACCACTTCACCATTTACCTTGATAGGCCTTGCATAACCACGATATTCTACTCGATAGGCTCCTTCACCATAAACAAATGTACCAAATTCTTTTGTTACTTTATCACGTGCTGCTGCTGTAACCATATTATTATAGAACCGGTCACTAATAATACCTTCTTCTGGATATTCAACTGTACCATCTGTATTGAGTAAATAAAATAGACGTTCGCTATCTCTGTATCCTTCTATTACATTAATCCAATTTTTTCGTGCTTCTTCTTTTGTATTACTTACTTCAATATTATCCATGGATTTTGTAATGGTCTCTCTTAAGTTGTCTTCTATCCCTTTGTAAGCGCTACGGCTAATGGACAATACGATCATCGTACCACATGCGATCATAACAATGAGGACAAGCAAAACATAGATGGTGACCATTCTCCATTTTAAACTACGGGTTATCACGTTTATACACCTACCTTATTTAGTGCCACCACAACAATATGCGTTGCATACGTTTTAGGTGGAATCGGAAAGACGAATGCAAGCCTTTCTTGTACTACGAAAAGCAAGAGGTATCAACTACCCCTTGAAATAATAGCCGATTCCTCTTTTTGTTAGAATAAATTTGGGTTTCCCTGGCACTTCTTCAATCTTCTCACGTAATCGACGTATGGTTACATCAACAGTTCTTACGTCACCATAATATTCATAGCCCCATACTTTTTCTAGCAATTGTTCTCTGGTAAAAATCTGTTCTTTTCTCGTTGCTAAGAATTTTAGAAGTTCATATTCCCTCACCGTAAGAGCGATAGGCTCATCATCAATGGTAACTTCATAACGATTGGTATTAATACTCATGTTATCAAAAGTCATGACTTGAACTTCTTCTGCACTTTTACTTTCTAACACATTGCGACGAAGGTTCGCTTTTATTCTTGCCATCAATTCTCGCACACTAAAAGGCTTCGTTACATAATCATCAGCACCCAGTTCAAGACCTAGAACTTTATCTACTTCTTCTGCTTTAGCCGTTAACATGATAATAGGTGTATCGTATTTATTCCGAATCGTCTTACATACCTGTAATCCGTCCATTTTAGGCATCATAATATCTAATAATACTAAGTCTGGCTTCTCCCGTTCAAATACCTGTAATCCCTCTTCTCCATTATAAGCAGTTACAACATTGTACCCTTCTCTTTGAAGATTAAATTTCAAAATATCTACAATGGCTTTCTCATCATCAACAACAAGTATCTTTGACATTATATTTCTCCTCCCTTACATAACTCCCTTGTTTCTATGTACATACAACACGTGTGGGTGCGTTGTCATTAATTGGCGTATTATTCCTATTATTCTATTCTATCAAATAACCGGGTTAATGTAAATAAAAAGCCCACCAAAATTGGTGAGCTTGTCTATACAATTTAATCGATATACTTTAATGGGTTAGCCGCTACACCATTGAATCTAATTTCAAAGTGTACGTGTGGTCCTGTACTTCTACCAGTATTACCAACCTTGGCGATTGTTTGATATTGAGAAACTGATTGGCCTTTTTTAACAAGTACTTTGCTACAGTGAGCATATCTTGTTAAAACACCATTACCATGATCAATCTCTACAGCATAACCATAAGTTGAATTCTTCCAGCCTGCGAAGATAACTCTTCCTCCATCGGATGCGCGTATTGTTGTACCCGTGCTGATCGCTAAGTCAACACCATGATGGAAGCCACCACGTCGATAACCGAATAGTGATGTTAATTTTGCTCCCACAACTGGATAAACAAAGTTACCTGTTGCTCCCTTAGATGGGAATGGTTTAATACCTATTTCAATCACTTTATCTTTTGGTTCTTTTACAACTTCTTCATTAACTACTTCTCTCGATTCTTCATATCCATTGACTTTTGTTACAATTGCTGTGACTAACATTTCACCATCAAATCCGTTGTCAAGAACTGTATTCGTACCTGTATATTTATTCTTATTCTCAACCTTTGACACAGATCGTGGAATAGATTTTGTATAAGCAATCTTTTCTTTTGTTGCCACAGATAATTCAGGTTCAGGAACCGTTACGATTAATTGTTGCCCAATGTTAATGTACTTTTGTGTTTCTATACCAGGATTCATTTTCATTAAATCCGTAAGTTTCATATCATTTTTGGAAGCAATACCTGATAATGTATCACCTTGTTCTACATCATAGGTCTTTTCTTTTTCATTTTCTTTGGTGATTAATTCAGTTGCAGCAGCAATACTTTTCACATCTTTTGGGTTAACATATTCCTTGACTACGAGTATTTTTTCAGCAAAGGAAACACCCACTGTTTCAACAGGAATCTCACCGCTATCTGTTTCTTCATCTATTAGAGCTTCTGATACAGCATCTGTAGCCGCTTCTTTCTTAGACGTCTGAAAAGTTCTTTCTGGTGTACCTATACTAGCAATAGCGTTCTCATCTTTTACAATGACTGGCATACTTACTGCTGATGTATAAGGTACCCGTACTAAATCTACATTATAACCTTCTTCAGCACTTACATAGAGTTGCTGTGCTCTTTTTAGAACTTCTTTTACAGCCTCTTCATCTTTTAATACGACCTTAAACGCATCACCTATTTCAAGGACATATCCTTTTATCATAAACGATTCTTTATTCGCATTCAGTGCGTCTTGGATATTACTAACTAATATATTATCATCTGTAATCTGAGATGCATCTGCATACTCAAGATAGAATTTGAGATCTGTTGTTACCTTAAGTCGCTCTCCACTCGCATCTACAAGATTACTCTTTGCAAGTTGAAACGCTCGCTTAGCAACATCTTGATCCGATACAATACCCATACTCTGACCATCGTAGACTACATTATATGCATTGGGTATCACATTTGCTTTGGTCTGGATATTCTCTGTAGGAACAAATACATTTCCTATTGTAAAGAATATAAATAACGAACATAATATTAATATGATTTCTTTTCTATATTTAACCGATAGTATCTCTCGATATTTTGGCGCTCCATTCATTTCTTTTAATCCTCCAGTAATACTTTTTCAATCCCCGTGTAATATTTTCGTAATAATTCAACTTAATTTTACCAAATTACTCATTAGTTGTAAAGCCTTTTTTACCAAAAAACATGGGATTGATACACATATTTGGTTTATTATAATATATTGTAATAAATTAAAGTTATATTACAAGCCTTCTCCATTTCCTTTAAAAATCCATCACCTACCTTTCTAATCTCAATACTCATAGTTTATATGTTCCCCATTTTAAACGGTTTTTAATCCATTACAACTTCTTACCAATTTTATTTTTGAATTTCTCATAAATTTTATATCATTTTTTGGAAGATTTTATGAGTTGATATTTTGTTTTCACTTCGCTACAATATTAACTGTAATGGTTGACATAAACAGTCTACATAATAACCAGTAACTGATTGCTCTATATTTGGTATAGGAAAGTACGGTGTCTTTGTTTGCAAGGAATTCTACTTTTCTACCACTCAAAAAAATATGCATGCATATTTTTCTTGTAGCAGTCAGCACATATAAGTTGTACATATGAAATGACAAGGTGAAGTCATTTAGGAACGTTGAACTATAACTTCATATAATCTACTAACAAAGTCTCTAAATACTAGACATTTTGCAAATAGAATATGAACTAATATTTAAGCCGTTCCTTAATTGAGAAAATTTCATACTTTAATATTCCCTTCTATAGGCACACTACGTTTTTTTATCTCTATAAAGGAACTGCTTTCTTATTGTGTTAAGAATCTTGGAATGGCAAAATGAAATCCTCAACCTTATGCAACTCAACTTATATGAAAAGAGAAAATTGAACCCTCTACTGGTTCAGACAGAGGCCAGTTCAATGAGCAGGAAAAATTATAATTCAATAAGGAGGATTTTTAGCAATGAAAAAAGCAATGAGAAAAATCGTAGCGTTTACACTTGCTGCATTCGTATTATTCTCTACTGTACCTAGTTTTGCTAGTACAGTAAACGATCAAGCTAAACTTGACAAAGTCGTAGAGCTTGGCGTTTTAAAAGGTGAAGGTAACGGTGTAGATGGAACAAAGGAAATGACAAGATATCGTTCTATCGTTATGTTACTTAGACTTAAAGGTCTTGAGAACGACATGTTGGCATTTGATTTTGAAGGTAAAGATACTTTCACAGATGCAGAGGGACAAAATGATTACCAAAAAAGATTAATGGCTTACTTAAAAGCTAATCCAGAGATAGGGGTAGCTGGTTACCCAGATGGTACATTCAGACCTTATCAAAAGATTAACTCACAAGAGTTCGCTAAAGTATTACTTGAATCACTTAAATACGAAGATCCAGCAGATTACACTTGGGAAACTGTTCCTGCAAAAGCTGCTGAAATCGGTTTAGTTACTGATGCAAGTGATGTGAACATGGGTACAATCATTAAAGAGTTAAACTTCGCGGTATTAATTTATGATGCATTAACACTTATCGCTAAAGGTTCTGACGTAACATTAGGTGAGGAACTTGGAACACCTATCGTTATTACTAAATTAAATGTAAAATCTGTTGTATCTGTAAACTCATCTATTCAAGATGTTAAATTAAACAAAGCGACTGTAGTTGCTCCATCAACTAGCGTATTCACACTTGTAGATAGCGATGATAAAGAAATAGCTATTGAAAGTGCTCACGTAAGAGATAACGGAACTACTATAAGACTTAAGACAGACGCATTACAAGCTAATGCACTATATACATTGACTTATGATGGAACTGCTTATAAATTCGTAGCAAAAGCTGCTGATACGACTAAACCAGAATTAACTTCAGCTGTAGCTACTGCTAACAAGACTGTACAATTAAACTTCAGCGAAGAAGTTGATCTAACAGCTCTTACAGCTTCTAACTACACAATTGAAGGACTTAATGTAGTAAGTGCTGCTTATGAAGTTGATGCTGATAATAACCCAATCAAAAAAACAATTATTTTAACAACTACATCTCAAAAACAAGGGACAATCTACAAAGTAGAAGTTAAAAACGTAACTGACTTATCAGAAAACGTAATTAACACAGATCATGATGAGTACCAGTTTGGTGGACTTCCACAAGACAAAGATAAGCCTGAACTTCAATCAACTGTTTCATTAACTAACACTTCTGTTGAATTAATCTTTTCAGAAGTTATGGATGAAACAAAAGCTGAAAACGTAGCTAACTACGCTATTGAAGGCCTAGACGTATTAAAAGCTGAAAGACAAACTGATAAATCACATGTTATCTTAACAACTAGTGCTCAACAAACGACTACTATTTATAAGGTTGTTGTTACCAATGTAACTGACCTTGAAAGCAATGTGATTAACTCTGATCATGATGAATCATTATTTGCTGGACTTGCTCCAGATTCAACTAAGCCTCAATTAGCAGCAGCTGCTGCTTTAACAAACACTACTGTAAAAGTTATATTTGATGAAAAAGTTGATGAAGTAACTGCAGAAAATGCTGCAAACTACACAATTGAAGGATTAACAATTACAAGTGCTGAAAGACAAGAGAACGAAGCTGAAGTTGTATTAACAACTAGTGCTCAAACTGCTCCACATGTCTACACAGTAAAAGTCGAAAATGTTACTGACTTAGTTGGTAACGTAATTAACAGTGATCATGATGATAGAGCATTCGCTGGTAAAGCAGTTGATACTACAAGGCCTGAAGTAAAAGATGCTGAATCTCTAAGCAATACTACAGTAAAAGTAATCTTCAACGAGCCTATCAACAAAGAGTTTGCTAAATTACCATATAACTACTACTTAGGTACAGAGCTTGGTTACCCAACTAAAGTTGTTAAAGATACAACAATCACTGATGGTACTGTATGGGTTTTAACAACTGCTAAGCAAGCTTCAAAAGTTTACACAGTTGACGTTACAGGCGTTACTGACTTAAGTGGTAACATATTAAACGAAGATAAAGACACTGCTGAATTCGCAGGTATAGGCACTGATGATACATCAGCTCCAGCTGTTAATTCTGCAGTAGCTCTTAATAACAATACTGTTGTTGTAACATTTAGTGAAGAGCTAGATGCTGCTACAGTTGTAGAAGGAAACTTCACATTTGCTTATTCTTCAGGAAATGAGCAAGCTGGACATGAACTTCCTGCAAATGCTACTAAAGTAATATTAAGCGAAGATAAACGCACAGCTACATTATTATTCAATGGCGTTACTATGAAAAGTGGCGTAATCTACAAAGTTACTGTAGCAAATGTTACAGATGCTACTGGTAATGCTATTAGTGCAACTATGAACAACGATGCATTATTTGCTTCAACTTCTGTAGCAAATCCAGCACCAAAAATTACATCTGCTATGTTACTTAACAACCAATCATTAAAAATTATGTTTAGTGAACCTGTCATGGTTGATGGTTCTATTGCTACTGCTGATGATCTCAAAATTTCACATGATAAAGTTGGTGTAGATCCATTCGCAGGTACTATCCAAAATACTGTACTTGCTAGTGACAAAATGTCATTAACAATCTACTACACTGGTGATACTTTTGAATCTGCTGTATTATACACTGCTGAACTTGATGCTACTAAGATCAAAGATGCTTTTGGTTTAGTAACACTTGATACTGAAAATGATAATAACAAAGTATTATTTGGTGGTATTAATACAGAAGTTAAAGGTGCTAAGATTTCAAGCATAGTATCTATTGATAACAATACTTTCGATATTATCTTCGATCAAATTGTTGATGTAACTTCATTAGTAAATACTGATATAAAAGTTAAAAAAGATAGCACAGAAATCACACCTGTACTTGTTCGTGCAGAAGGTGAAGATGGTAACAAAGTACGTGTATTCTTCTCAGGTACACCATTCAATAGCTCAATCGTATACGATGTAGAGTTAAATGAAGATCATGTAATTAATAAAAATGGTCTTGTTATGGAAGACAACACTTCTCAATTTGTATCTGTAACAACTGAGAACGCAGCACCAAAATTAGTAAATGCTGTAGCTACTACTACTACTACAGTAAAAGTTACTTTCAGCGAGTTCGTTCAAAGTGTAGATACAACTGATTTCTCAATTGCTGGTTATACTGTTGATAGCGTAGCAAAAGTAGATGACAAAACTTATACAATTACACTTAACAAAGCTACTACAACTGGTGAATTACTTGTATTATCTATAGATGCTAGCTCTGATATTACAGATGAAGCTAACGTAGGTAGTGTAGATACGGAAAGAACAGTAAAATTTGTTGCTAAGTAATTCTTAAAATTTGAGATATAAAATGAGGCTGTTTCACAATGTGAAGCAGCCTTATTTTTTTACATTTTATACGAAACGAGTCCTCTAAGAACTCGTTTTTCTAGTATAACCTAGATATTTCTACAGTAAGTAGATTACATAAAATAATGGTGATTTGCATGTAGTAAAGAATTGAAAGTTAGGCTTTTTAAATAAATACAAGTTATATATGGTTTAGCTATAATTGATAGATTTTTAATAATGTTACAATATAATTACTATATTTAGAAAAATAGGTGCTATATTACCATTTAATTTCTACCATATTACAAAAACAATTTATATTTTAATCTGAGTTGAAATACAGCTGAAAAATTGTTATATTGTTAATAATTCACATAGCTATGGAGAATAAATAAAAACACTGAGGAGAGTATTATGAAAAAAATTATTAAGTGCAATTTTATCAGTGACATTACTATTTACAATTATGATCGTACCTACAATGGCAAACACAGATGAAGCAAAGATAGAACATGCAAGAGCTGAAACAGGTATTAGAGTATGGGCTCAATTTTCAGGTAATATCGATATTTCGTTAGCTGAAGATACAGATAACTATGTTATAAAAGAGTATAATAGTGATTATGAAGTTGATGTTCTAAAGGCATATTATTATGAAGAAGAAAATAAAGTATTATTAATAACAACTGGATTAAAGGCTGGACGAGCTTTTAAATTAACAGTAACGAATATCGGTCCAAATGAAATGAGTAATTATTTTGCTGGTAGAGATCTAGTGGAACCTTCAGTAAAAGAGGCTAATGCTGTGCCAGGAGGAAAAGTTATTCTTACATTTGGTGGAGATCTTGATATCGAGAAAGCGGAAGACGTAAATAGTTATCTCATTAAAAAAGATAGTAATGTATTACCAGTCTATAGTGCAATTTATTGTACAGAGACTAATACTGTTGAAGTTGCCTCAGATTCTTTTTTAATGGGTAATGTTTATTCGATTTTGATTCAATATATTGCTGATGGTTATAAAACTTTATTTGTTGGATTTGATACACCATAAAGGGTATATTGTCTAAGTATCGAATGTTAGTAATTATAATACATATTCTTTTTCATGGGCATTTTAAGTATGAAAAGAATTTTATTAGAAAGGGCTGTATCAAAACCAATGTCATTTAGTTAAGATCAATCGGGTAGGAGGAAAAGTTGAATAACTTTTCCGACCTCCCACATCACCGCACATGAGTCTGTCTAACAATTATTTACTTAAATTGATTCTTGACATATGGTAAAATATATCTAAAGGAGCTGATATTATGCCTTATATACAAGGTGTTCATAGAGAACAGATAAATATTTTACCTAACACTTTAGATGATTATGTTGCATGTAATAATCCAGTTAGAGTTATAGATGCCTATGTAGATTCATTAAATTTAGAAGAACTTGGTTTTAAAATATATTCGAATAGAAATGCCGGACAAAACCATACGATAGAAGTGTATTACTTAAGATGTATATATATTGCTATATGAATAGAATTAAATCATCTCGTAAGATTGAAACTGAATCCAAAAGAAACATTGAATTAATGTGGTTAACAAATAGACTTAGTCCAGACCATGCAACTATATCAAGTTTTATGAAAGATAATAAAGAAGCCATTAAGCAACTATTTAAAGAGTTCACGCTTATGCTAAAAGGTTTTGGGTTAATAGATGGACAATTTGCCATAGATGGTACCAAAATAAAAGCCAATAGTTCAAAGCAAAAACACTATAATGAAAATATAATAAAAAATAAACTTGACTACTATGATGCAAAAATCGACGAATATATTGAAATGATTATTAAGCCTGAAAATAGTTAACAGAAAAAATCAAGCATTATAACGAAAATATTAAAAAATTAAAGGCTCTGAAAGAAGAATTAAAAAGCAAAAAAGTAAAAAAGTAGAGTTAAAAATGGATTTGATAAAGCTGATTTGACTATGATAAAGAAAAGAATGAGTTCGTTTGTCCAGAAGGATTCTCATTAAGATGTGCTGGAAAAACCAGTAAAAGTAATAACCATTACTATAGATATGTTTGTAATGATTACAAGAACTGTGGAAAGAAAGATATATGTACAACAGCAAAAAAAGGAAGGCTATAACTCGGCTATTAGAAGAAGATATTGTTGAATCTGTAGATGCTAATACCCAAAGTAAACGAGATGACTCTTCCATCTTTAGTCTTTTTTTCAAATGCAGGTAAATGCATAACTTTTCTAAGGTAGGGGATACCGTTGCGTATAATATGATGACTTTTATATACAGGACAAACCTGATATATCTCTGTTAGCTTTACACTAATTAAAACAGTATTATAATCTTCCTTATCTTTGGTGGTTTGGTCACTTTCAAAGATATCGGATTACAGGTGTTTTTTCAAAACTAAATTTTCTTGTCAACTACATAGTTTGGTGAAGAGCCTGGATTTTATTATATTTTTTGACTTAAATTCACACACAGTTTGACGTCCCACAACTCACCCCGCCCAAAAGAAAAGCCGACAGACCATTGGTAATCTGTCGACTATGATTTTATTGCATTTTATCTTTATCCTCTTCTACTATCCAAGTCATAAAAGCAGTATCTGCACCACCAACTTTTACAACTCTATCTTTATAGAGCATTGTTCCAAGACCATGTTCCTCATCCCATTTACATTTAAGCTGAACTCCGATATATGGCATTTTTTCAGCTTCAACATCCATGATGAATACCTTTTCTGGATATATCAATGGTTTTAAATCAGTAGTACTTGAGATGTCAGGCATTAAAATAGCCTTCTCATCACCATCATATCCATACTCATCTTGCCAAGATGAATAGTTCTCAAATACTGCATTAAATATAAGATCTAGTATTTCTTTTTGCTCCGATACCAGATAACGATACCCAGATTCATGAATTTCTGTTACTTCGTCTATAATGCAGTCTCCGCCAACATTTAACGTTAACTGTAAGTCGTCTTCATAGAACTCATTCCATTTCTCTAAAAGAAGGCTTCCTTCCCAGAAAATATCTTTACGAATTATATTAGGTATCATACAATTCTCCTTTCTATCTATGGTCTAATACCTTTTCTTATTAATGATGCCCCTCCTGTATGTCTTACTGTACCATGTAAATCCGATGGAACTAACATCATAGTAGTACCATCTTCAACGTGATGCCAAGTAAATCCTTTAGGAGTTGTTTGATATCCAGCCGCTTGATTTGCTTTAATGAAATCATAATATGCATCTCCTTGCATACCTTCAACTGTGACTGTTTTGGTACTGTATGGACTAAAATCAGGGAAGCCTTCTTTAGTGAACTTAACTCCGTCAGGATACTTCTTCGCCAAATCACCACTTAATTCAAATACTTCATCAGCATACTTCTTATTGATAATCCTTACACCATCAAGGCCATTGGCTTTTTTCCCACCTTTAACAAGAGTAGCAACTTCATCAGAATATTTTAATGCTCCTATTACAGGTATTAAAGCTGCCATATCAACTAAAGTTTGCCCAGCATGTCCTAATGACCATTCCCAATATTGAAAATCGTGTACAATATCTCGAACATCCATTGGTGCATCTACACCAACAAAACCAGCAACTACCTGCCCGCCTGTACCTAGTAGGGTTACTTCATCAGTATAGTTACCTTTAACTATTTGCACACCTGAATTATTTAGATATTCTAAAAAAGCATTCATTGTATCGGCATCTTTTAAAAATACTATATAGCCATAATTTCCACCAGAGCCACTATCATGTTCTTGCGTATGCCCTGTAGGGTCTACGTACATTACAGGATTGTTACTGCAATAGGTATACAAATTCAGTGATAGAGGGTCATTGTTGTTCCCTAAGTAACTATCTTCCGTAATAAATCTACCAATATAAGGATTATAATATCTAGCCCTTAGATAATAACTACCCGTTTCACCATCATAATACTCTCCAGAATATCTAAACGGGTTTTCATCCGTTGCATCTACATTCATTTCAATACCAAATGCATCATAATCGTAATTCTTAATAATACTTCCTGCATCATTAGCTTGGTGTACAACGTCGCCATGGTCATTGAATAAGTAGTATTCTTCCCCATCTGGTCGAATTCTTGAGATAAGGTTAATGCCTCTTGCGTAGACTATTGTATTATTATCTTTTTGTTCTGCTACCACATTTCCTCTATCTAAGATAAATGTACTTATTTCATCGTTTACCTTCTTGCTTATACGGATACCTTGGCTGTTGTATGTGTATTCTGCTCGTATACCATTGGTATCTGTTTTAATGAGTTGATTCCGTAGGTTGTAGTGATTGATGGTAATGTCTGTGTTACTACTTTTACCTGCCTCTAAAATATAGGTTTTTGCATCTTCACTGCCCATAGGAATTACTAACTCTTTGAATGTGGCTAAGGTATTGCCATTAGGATCATAGGTGTAATTGGTTGTTTCTATATCTTGTCCTAGCATTTTGGTTTCAAAACTTAGTCGGTTGTTTGGATCATAGCTATAATGGATGCTATAATTTTCATCTCCTGTTACAACTAGGCTTGCCCTGTTGCTAGCATCGTCATAGGTATAACTGAGTTGATGCTGCAAGTTATTGTTTAGTTTGTTCGTTTCTTGTTGTAGTCTCCCAAGATCATCATATGTATAAGTGGTGACTTTGTTATGAATGCTCTCATGTTCTTCAACTTTTAATCCTGATAGATTGTAAGCATTGGTATAATGGGATAGTTCGGTATTGCTTTCTTTGTTAATGAGTTCTGTTACGAGATTAGCTAAGTTATAATTATAGCATACACGATTACCATTTGAATAATCAAGGGTTTTTCTATTATTATTTTCGTCGTAAGTGTATGTTGCTTTTAATGCCCCATTTTCAGTTACGGTTGTTAGTCGATTCATGTTATCATAAGTGTATGATGTATTAATTATACTTATAGCATTCTTCATGATCTGTAAGGATAGTCGGTTACCATGTGCATCATAGGTATAAGTCTTCGTTTCTGTACCATTGTCTTCTGAAATCACTCGACCTAAGTCATCATAGGTATAGCTGGTTGTTATCGTACCATCACTTTCAGAAGTTAATGTTCCATTATGATTATAGGAATACGTATGGTTTATGGATTCACCACTATTAGGATTGCTTACATTCTTTGTAAGTATGCGATTTAAACCATCATAGGTGAATGTTGTCGTGTTACCATTTCTATCAGTTTTTTGAAGTAAGTTCCCATTGGAATCATAGTCATCATACTTCTCCGCCTGTCCTAGTGGGTCAGTCGTTGTTTTTATACGTCCTAGATGGTCATAGTTATTCTTGGTGACAGAATAGATGGTGTCATTTCCTGGTGTTATTTCATCAAGTCCTGTTATCGTTAGTAAGTCGCTTAACCCGGTATACATCCGTAACATATCACCAGTCTTACTATAGTAGTATTGCGTATACTGTTCCGGTAGATTATTATCGTATGTTATGACCGCAGTTAACATATTTCTGTTATTATAAGTATAAGATTTCTTCGTATAGGTACTGGATGCACCAACCATATTGTTGGATGATTCTTCGGTAATCATATTACTATTTCGGTCAAAGTAGTTTTTTGTCGTGGTGTAATGAATGATTCCATCTTTTTCTTCAAATGGTATACTGCTTTTTATTAGTCTACCTAAGTTATCATACTCACTAGTCGTATAATAGGGTGTTTGGGCTTTGTTACCTTTTATATCATAAAACTTAATCATTCTTCCTAAAGCATCATATTCTGTGGATGTGTAGTCACCATTGATGTTCGTTACTTTAATGACTCTTCCTGCATAGTCATATTCTGTTTTCATGGTATAGGCATTGGACCATGCTTCATCATGAGCTCTTGCATTTTTTTCTTCAATAACATTACCTACGTAGTCATACTTAAATTTTGCTACATAGAATTTGTCATTATGAGGTGTTTCTGTTTTGACTACTCGCCCCACTTTGTCTGTATAGCTTATGGTTTCAAACCAAGGGTTGCCGAATATACGCTTCTTGGTTTTATATAGCTCACCATTATTATAAGCTTCGTCATATTCGTATTCCTCATTATAAAGGAGATTATCCGATGTATCAAATTGTTGTTTCTTAGATACACGGCTATCCGATAGATAAGTGTTAACCGTTCTATTGCCATTAGCATCAATGGTTTCTTTAACACGACTAGCATCATCATACTTGATTTGTTGTAATGTTATGTTCGTTGTTAGATCTTTCTTATAGACTTCTCGTCCTATTTGATCATAAATGGTTTTAAATGAGTGGCCATTTTCATTGGTTTCAGTGATACTGTTTTCCGATGTATTCGTGGTATAGGCTTTGGTACTGTAGGTCCCATCTGGATTAGTCATGCGTTTTACACGACCTAGTTTGTCATATTGGAAGGTTGTGGCCTGTCCTTCACCATTCTTAACTTGTGTAACATTACCAAAGTAGTCATAGGTCATGTTTTCTGAGATGGTTCCAGCTGCTTGCCCAGATACAGCTGGTATCAGGTTATTATCAGCATCTTTTATGCCTGTGATTCTTTTCTCTGTTAAATACGTACCATCTCTATAGGTGTAATAGGTTGGAATATAGTCCGACCAGTTGCCGTTCCCTACGTAGTTACGTTGTTCTGTGCTATTACCATATACGTCGTATATGTAACGTGCTTGCTCCTGTAACGTATTGTTTTCATATACCTTTGACCAATCTACTTTCTTCCCATCAGATGAAAGGGTGTTTTCTTCTTTGATCGTACTGTTTTCATGTCGCTTGTACGTTTTACTCGTCTGTAGATTATAACGACTATCATACGTGTAACTTACTTTATAGTCATCCGTATCCCTAAATAATAGTTGGTTATTAATGTCTCGTTTTGCTAAAGGTCCCCAATAGTATAGAAGGTTACCTGACTTATCGTATTCATAATCTTCTACGGTAGTCATATATTGACTTGTTGTTTTATTATAGACTTTTGTTACGGTTTTAAGGGGTAGATTATTTTCATCGTATGTAAGAACCTTATCGATCTTATGATTATTTCCACTTTGTTCTTGGTGAATGAGGAGACCGTCTTTGTTATAGGTATAGATATTGGTGTTTTTTTGACCGTTTACTGTTATTTCTTCTTTTGTCTTTACCTGATAGTCATCTGGTATATCCTCTACTTTGGTATAGAATGGATATCCGTCTAATTCAAATGTGGAATCGATATTATATGTGAAGTGCTTTTGATTAAACGTTGTTGTATCCATCCCCATACTTGAAGCATTAATATCTTGCCTACTTGTTAATTTAAAGAACTCTAGACACCCATTTTCACCCATACCTTTTGTACTCTTTGCATAGGTGTATAAGGTTTTACCATCGCTTGGGTATTTTATCTCTTGTAATAAAGTGTGCATGTTATTATAAGGAATGTCATTCTTGATACGTGTTTCATTTGACTCTTTTGATAACTCGTAGTTATATTTATACGTTGTTGTACGCCCTTCAAAGTCTGTAACACTTTCAAGTACTTTTTCATGATCATAGATATAATTATTAATGCGCAGATCTGTCTTATCTTTCACTTTAGCAAAGTTATAGTATAGTGTTTTTGTTATGCCATCACCTGTTACAGATACTTGTAAACAGTTATTCGTTTGATCTACATTGAATATAATTTGTCTACCACAGCTATCAATAATTTTTTTGATAGACCAATATTCATAACCTAGAGGGTCACTATAGGTATGATAATAGTATTTGATTTCATTGCCATAACGATCTACTTTAGCCATTAATTTTCCATTGATATCAAAATACAGTTTTAGACCATTTTTTTCAGTTAAAACATATACGGATTGTTTCCCGTCTTCATTATAAACATCATCACTGGTATCAATTCTTAGCTCAAAATTCTCTTTTTTACTGGTAAAAGTATATGTATCACCTTCATTACCATCAATAAAGTAAATGCCTTTTAATCCATAATGCAATACGGAGGGGCTACCGCTATAAACTTCTAGAATAGGTATGTCAAAATACCATCCATCACCTAGATCATAATGATAGTCATAGTACGTATGAAACTCTCGATCTCTTATCATATCGGCAACAAAAGCTTTAGATTGGTCGTATATTCTTGTTAAATGGAAATCCAGACCATTCTTACCTTTTAGAGAGATATCTGTATACCGTAACTGCATAGAGCCTGTGGCAAGACTAATGGTCTCATTATTAGAATTACTCACAGAAAAAGGTGTCTCTACCTTCTTCTCATAAACTGATCGTGTATAATCTTTCTCACTAACAGTGCTTGCATGAATAGGTATATAAGCTAAAGCTATAAAAAGTACAACGAACAACATGTTACGCCATATGGATTTATTCACCTTTTACCCCTCCCATCGTATTTGCTTCTAGTTTAAGTAAGTTCTTTATATAGGAGATACTCTTTCCCTCTGATACAGATTGCCAAATGTCTTGATAAGTCGTGTTATATTCTAGTGGTATGTATGCAATATAGAGTATCTGGTATGATGATAGATTTTCATTTACCATCTGTTGCATATCTTCATATGTGATTCCCAGTTTTATAGCTATTCGTTCCATGTCTATTTCCAAATCACTGATAGCTTTCGACCATAATTCATCTCTCATGTCCATGATATGATAGCTAATACCACTATCCTTATCTTCCACTATTTCAATCTTATAGTTCTGGCTTGTACCTTTTGCTGCTAATATCTCTTCTATTGTGATACCGGATACAGCTGATAGGAGTTCTGCTTTTTTTATATCATCATATCGGATACCTTGTTGCTGCATGTTGCTTACAGCTTTATCATCTAATGTAATTGCTCTTATTTTACTCATTATCAGTTGATGATAGATACTACACCATGATGCTTCATTTTCTTTCATTTCTCTAATATCACGAACAGCAAGTTTAAACTCCATCGAAAATGCTTCTGAAAGCTCTTCATCTGATTGGCTATAGAATTCTTGAGGATTAGCTTTAGACACTTTTGTTTCTGCCATAACAGATGTATTGACTATTGCTAGTATCATAACCATACTTAATATCGTACTTACTACTTTGTTTCTGTTATATAATAATCGCATATATATCCCTCCTATTGCACCGTAATGGTTATATCAGTTGTGCCATTAATTTTACTCTTAAAACGAACACCATTAAGTAGCCCTGTCCACTGTTTTACTGATTCTATTGGTCTTGCTATGACAAAACTTATTGTTCCAGGTTGTTCTCCTATGGCTTTTTCTTTTACCCATGACATGAGGTATAAGTCCTCCACCTCTAATGCTTCCTCGTCATAGGTAATGGTATACACGTTATCTTCTAAGTTATTATTATGAAATGCCTTAATTAAAATATCATAGGTTTCGCCTATTTCACCATTTAATCGATAAATATTGGTAGTGGTGGTTTCTTGTGTAGCGTTACTCCATGGACTATACCCCACAGAATTCTTAGCCCGTACATAATAGGTATAAGTTGTTTCCGGATTAAGTTTCCTATGTGTATACGTTAATTGATTACCTACGTCTATAATTAACTCTTTGGCATCTTCGTCTACTAACTTAAGCTCATATCCTGTTACATGGGAAACGCTATTCCATGTAATCATGATTTCATTACTAACTGCTTCTGTTGTTATGTTACTGGGTGTACTAGGTGGACCACTTGATGTGGTACCAATAACTTCATCACTGTAGTCTGACCATTCACCTTCTCGGCATGCTCTGATGCGAAATGTATAACTATTATTCGCTGTTAATCCTTTTACAGTAATTTGTTTACTAGGTAGAGGTATACTTACTCCTGAACCTGTAAAGAGATACCCATCAGTGCCTACAAGTTTATCACCAGCACTTATTTCATATACCGTGGTAGTAGGATTATTGTCATTAATCGTTAAGTGAAGGGTACTACTTGTGGCACTAGATATAGATAAGGTAGGTGCTTCCGGTTTGGTACACTTGGCTTCTACATACTCTGAAACATGCCCTAAAGCATCTCTTACTTCCATTTTTGTATCATAGATGATCCCCGGATTGAGTCCTATTTTATTATAGGTATTACTACTTGTCCAAACACTTGTCTGACCATCTACTGTGTAACGATAGGGATAGGTATGTAATCCTGCTATGGCATCTGTTGCTGATATCTGCATATTCAGTTGATTGGAGAGAGCCGTTATACTATGTGAAGTAATGGTTGGTGCCGATTTATCTACCTTAAACGATAGCGTCTTTGTTACCGTTTCATAGCCATCATATAATGTTACTTTAAGTTGATGATTGCCTTCAGATAGACTACCCATATTAAGAGCTGGTAGAGTGACACTCTTAGTAGAACTTGTGCTCGTAATCGTAGTTGTGCTTCTGGGCGATGATTCACTATCTATGAATACCTTACATGTTAGAGCGTTGTTATCTGCATCGGATACTTCAACTAGTGGGCTAATGGATGTATGGCTTTCACTATACAGTGCCCCATTACTAGGTGATGTTATGGTCAGTGCAGGTGTGTGGTTCACTGCGTAGGTGATACTTAGGGTTGGTAAGTTATCTAATGTGTATCCCCATGAACACGCATTGGCTGGATCAGCTTTTACCTCTAATCCATAGAAAGTATAGTTGTTAGAAAATATATCTTGCATCATATTGGTTAAGGTCCATTGCTTCGTATCATCATCTGTTGTATATATCTTTGACTGATTGCTCGTTGTAAAAGATGGTTTATTATCCCATGTAGCATTAGTAAAACTGGAAGTAAGTCGATTCACTGCAAAGTAACCAGATTCATTATGTGAAAAGGCATAAGAAGGGTTTATTTTTAATTTAGCATCGGTAACAATGCTATCTATAGGCACACTACTTATATCGAAATTGAGATACATACGTACTTCATCATCATTGGTTCCCCATGGGTATCCTACGTATGCACCTGTGTTACTATCATAGGTATCATTATATGCCCATCCTGCTTCACATATATAGCGTCCATGTGTTCTATTCTTGGTTGTTGATGGATCAATAATGATGGGATATGTCGCATTTTCTAAAAATACGTTGTCCTGTAATCTGAGAATTACTTTTGAACGACTACTATCCTTGCTATCGTTTTGAAGGATATATTCTAGATTATACGTTACGTGTTGCTTGTCCGATGAATCAAATGCCACGGGTGGTTGTATTTCCCACAATTTCTCTTGTGTGTCTATATCGATAAAGTCAATACCACCTTGTTCTGTCATGGTTGCTCGTGTACCTTCCGTATCTAATGTAAAAGCGTATTCAAATGTGTCTACTGGTGCTTTTACAACAATATTTTCTTTTAGCTTAGCAAAATCCATGATATATTCTAAGTCAACATTGTCATAGATATCTCGGTATGTAATCTTATTATTTTTGACTGTTTCACTTGTTGGCTTAGCATCTTCAAGAGAGTAAACAATGTATCTTATCTTACCTTCTGAATTCTTCAGTGCAAACTTAGCAAGTCGTCCACCATTCAGATCATAAGCACTATTAAAATAGGCTTTGAACGTGTTTTTCTCAGAGGCATATTCGAATTCATCGTTATCTGCTATACCCTCTAAAAGTAACTGATTGTATGCTTCGCTTTCTAATGCGTTCGTATTTTCTAGTGACTTTAGACGAGCCTTTTTATCTTGGGCTCTACTTTTAATGCTGACATCAATCTCTTCATAACTGTCACCATACTTATAATGGATGGGGGTATTCCCTATGGTAGCCGTAATGGTACCATCACTATTTAAATAATGCTTGGAATAAGCATCTCTTTTTTCCACTATTTCATGACGGTCTTGTTGTTCACTTTCTAGGGTAAGATTCGGTTTGCTAAGGTTTTTTTCGCGATACCGAATGACTTTATCACCATCAATTATCGAGACTGTACCGTCTCTGTTTGCTATGTATTGTACTTTGGGTTTCGAGTTGACTTGGCTAACGTCTTCCATTTGTGCATATGATGGTAAGCTTATACATAACAATACTAAGCTCATACAATATACACCTATTTTATAGATATGTTTTTTCATGGATTATCTCCTTTCAGATTCACTAGTTGGATTGTACGGTATAACTGATCGTTGAATGTCCTTCCGGTGTTAGTTCATTAAATTGAATGCAGTTGATGATACCTGACCACTTCTGGTTAGATGGTATAGTTTTATCTACTGTATAAGTTATTTGCCCTGGTTGGCACTCCGTAACTATTATGCCAGTGCCTTCAATGGTTCCTGTTGTTGTTTCTAGGGCTGTTGTAGCTGTGGATAGGTCGTGTAGGGATAGCTTAGTTGGGTCATATTGGATGTTGAAAGTGGTGTTAGTAAATGTACTAAAATTAGAATTAATCACTACCATATTAAATAGTGTTGGGTCGACTGGTGGTGTTCCTATAGTACCATCGACACTTCCACTTTCCCCTGTTTCAATACCTTCATTGTTTATTACTTTCACCCTAAATGTATATTCTTTATTCAACTCAAGTCCTTCTACAATTATTTTTTTATCTGACAGGGTCATCCATACGGAGTCGTTTGATAATTGACCTTGTTGGTTAATGTAGCTATTATCGCATAGGATTTGGTATTGGGTATCTACTGGGTTATTGTCCGTAAGGATAAGTTCTAAGCTTTGTTCTTTCGATATAATAGATAGTTGTGGTATCTGTGCTTTTGTATAAACTGTTTCCGTAACCTCTGCTATATCACCAGCTTCATCTTTAACTTGTAGCATAATACTATGGCTACTATTGGGCAATAAATCATTCACGGTATAACTTAAAGTATTTATCCATCCACTATCATTTTCATCTACTTTATAACGATACGTATTAGTGATGTTATCCCCTGGCGTATGGATTATCGTTATACTTGTATCTTCCGTAGTGATCGTATATTGTAAAGTTAGATTTGATTTATCAACGGTAAACGGTATAATTTCACTGATTTCTTTTGTTCCATCATCCACTTTAAAAGTAATCGTATGGTTGCCTTCTGATAAAGTTGCTAGGTCAAAAGGTTGAAACGTTACCGTTTGTTCTGTCTCCGTATCTGATAGGGTGACTGTGTCTCTTGGATTCGATTCGTCATCAATGTAATAGGTACAAGTTAGTTGATCGTTATTTTCATCCTTAACTATAATGGATGGAACAAAACTTTTTAGTGATAATTGCTGATGAGATATTGGTAAAGTACTTATAATATGTGACGGTTGATTAGGCGTTTTTATATTCTCCCAGCTTGAGATGTTCAGTTGACCTTTGTTGTTAGCTCCTACTGCCACCACTGTACCATCAGATTTCAAACCTACTGTAAACTCACGTCCTGCTGCCACTTGTACGATATCCTTCCAGCTTGTGGTGTTTAGTTGACCTTGTCTGTTATTTCCTACTGCCACCACTGTACCATCAGATTTTAAGCCTACTGTATGATAGCATCCCGCCGCCACTTGTATGATGTCCTTCCAGTTTGTGGTGTTTAATTGACCTCCTGCGTCAGATCCTACTGCCACCACTGTACCATTGGATTTCAAGCCTACTGTATGATAAGTTTTTGTTGCCACTTGCACGATATCCTCCCAGCTTGTGGTTTCTAGTTGATTGAAAACGCTATTCCTACTGCCACCACTGTACCATCAGATTTCAAACCCACTGTATGAACATATCCCGCTGATACTTGTATGATGTCCTTCCAAATTGTGGTGTTTAGTTGATTGTGATTGTTACTTCCTACTGCCACCACTGTACCATCAGATTTCAAACCCACTGTATGCATATTTCCCGCTGACACTTGTACGATATCCTTCCAACCTGTGGTGTTTAGTTGACCGTGATTGTTATCTCCTACTGTCACTACCGTCCCATCGGACTTCAATCCTACTGTATGATTTTCTGCAGACACTTGTACAATATCCCTCCAGCTTGTGGTGTTTAGCTGACCGGAGTGGTTAGCTCCTACTGCCACCACTGTACCATCGGATTTCAAACCTACTGTATGGAGCTCTCCCGCAGCTATAGATTTCCTAAAATTCCCATTGATACCTTCAATCTCAACAGACTTATGTATCGTTAGCTCGTCTTCTGATTCAAGTAATTTATAAGATAACATATCTCTAGTCGTATCACCCTCTAATTCTTCTTCCAAATAAGACTCAGGTATTTCTAATTCGACGATCGGCTCTTCATGCACTACGTCAATTTCATCACTAGTTTCTGAAGGGTCTTCTACTATTTCTTTTTGTGCAGTTCTTACTACAATTTCATTGCTCTCACCAAAGCTCATACCCTCCTTACTCTTCGCTTCAATGACATAAGTATATTCCCTATCTGATGTTAACTCCGTATCTGTATACGTAAGTCCATCCACTGTCGCAACAATTACCTCATCTCTATAGACTTTGTAATCTAATGCAATCAACCCATCAACATACCTTGTCCAAGATAAATGAACACTGGTATCCGTTATTGATTCAGATGTTAGCGTATTTTTTACTTGTTTAATTTCTGGTTGACTTTCGTTTGCATATACTATTCGTTCACTAGCAAATAAGTCATCTAAAAAGATACTATGCACTAGCATTGTTACTAGAATAATATAAGTAAAGAACTTCTTTCTTTTTATCATCTTTATCCTCCACATTTTTCTTTTAAAGAATCCGCTTAATTTAGTTAATCCAAAATATACATTAGATATTTTAATTTACTATTTCTGACATCTGTAATATATATAATCTTTTTATGCTTTTGTTATATATACCCTATCCCCTTCATAATTATTTGCATAAAAAATGATTATTCAAGTAAGATTTACTTAATACGTATAAAATTACTATTTCCACCTTTATATATAAAGGTAATTGTACTTTAGTATTACATTTTACACTAATATTTAATATTTGATTTATAATTATACTTAATTCAACTAATTATACCACAATATGTGTATACAGGTATATTTATCTACATATTGATTTAAAATTTATGATTTAATTTAATTATTTATATCCCTCAACTCTCTCTTAAATACTCTTTACTTCAAGGGAAAATTGAATAATTCTCCTGACTCCCGGTAGAAGAGCTACGTAATTCGTAGCCCAGACCCCCACAGAACCAGACGTGCGGATTTCCCGCACCTGTCTCTGGAACTTAGTTTATAGCATTGCATACTTCTTCATCTCAATAAAAGATATTTTAATCTTCGGAATTAATATCGTAATTTTCTTACTTGTTAGTTTTATATAGCTCTCACTTTATATACTTTTGAGACTGCAATTACTAAGTATTTTATTCCAATATAGTTTAACTTTTTTTGTGTGTTTTATAAAATTTATCAAATTT
>JMSU01000135.1_pt1 | contig 36050 bp, 74 predicted proteins | sample 179011 | NCBI WGS metagenome assembly JMSU01 (sample SAMN02769580, study PRJNA246767) | bioreactor metagenome | isolation source: Culture-1 Bioreactor ArsB derived from microbial biomass from the upper 2 cm... | place: Germany: Bremen | collected day 87 after inoculation
CATTTATAAAAATCTGATCGTTCGAATGAATGGTCTACAATTGAAATATGATATTTTTTTGTATATAAGTCAGTAACTATATGTATTTTACATACCAAGGTTTTCTCATTGAATTTTTTTTCAATAGATTTCATAAATTTTTCTTCTATAAAATCAATAAGTTGATGCATTTGTAGAAGTGGAATAGCCATATAACTTGCCCATGTTCCATTGAGTATATTTTTACTAATTGGTTTAACTGCTCTAAATTCATTTAAACCACCTTCACATACTTCCCATAAATATAAATCTCCTATTTGAGGTTGCCACCAATCAATAAATATCTGCTGTATATTTTTAGGTTGCTCTAAAAATTGCTCTGCCGTTATGTAATTCAAACTATTTCTCCTCCCACTCTTCGCACTTGCTTTCTGCTTCATAAGGTTGTATTTCAAATTCTCTTTTTAAACAAATCAAGCCATATTGATACATTCCTTGATCTGCACATCCATATAAGATTTCTTGTGATGAATGTTTGCAATTTAGACAATTTTTCATACTCGACCACTTCCTATTTTACAAATAATAAATATCCCTCTTTATTTTTAGCAACAATGTCTCCTTCTCTAAAATAAATGCGTTTACCATTTCTTAATATATAATATCTTCTGCCTGTTTTAGGATAGCCTTTGATATTATTGAACTCATTTTTTGAATATTCTTCTATAATTTCAGGTGAAACCCAATTTAAACATATTGGTATAAACTCTATGCCATCAGCAATGTCCCAAGCATTATCCCAATTTATTTCTTTAAATTTTAGATTGCTTAAATCAATATTCATATATCTACTCCTTTCATGTAAAGCTTATATTTTATAGGAACTCACTACAGTTGAAGGCGTTGAAAATGCTACGTTCTATATTTTCAATTTCCCACAAACCATCAGAATTTTTCCTCATTGTTGTTCTAAAACTAGAATCTCTTCCACTTGCTAAGTCTATGCCGATAATTCTCACAGGTTGTTTATCATATTCCTTCTCAATTCTTTTCCATAGTTTCTTTCTAATTCTGAATTTCTTTGTATTGCGATATATTTTATATAGTCTTATTATTTTATTAGACACATCTTTACTGAATATATCTAATAAAATGGACATTCTTTTAGATGGTAGTAAAGAAGCTTCCTCAATTATTCCTTGATATCTTCTTTTACCTCTTACATTGGTCAATATTACAAACCTCCTTTATAAATTCAAATTTGCATTTTCTTTTAAGAATAATTTTAAATTAATCTTAATATCATTTGAATGATCATATTTACCACAATCAAATATTGGAATACTATAATGTTTAGCAATTCTTAATGCTTGACCTGTACCACCTTGTCCCTTTCCCTTTTTTGTCCAACATATGATGAAATCTGAAGGAGTGCTTAAGTCATTTCCTAAAACTTGATGGCTATTTCTGGCTTGCAGTCTTCTAGCACCTTGTTTTAAATTGTGCCAATATGGATGAAACTGTCTTACAATGTTGAATGCATTTTCATCTTCAACTATTAAATTAGAATCAGAACCTTCAAATCCACTCCAAGGTAAATATATTTCTTTTCTACCTTTAGCTCTATCACATCCGATTTCAAATGATTTATCTGCTCCTTTAGCTCCACCAGAACGAAGTATATATTCTTTCCTAGCTAAATATCCTCCTAGTTGCTGAAAGAATACTAATACTTCTTTTGGGGTTTCTCTTGATCCTATTCCTGCATAATGTTTTTTCATTAATTACTTTCCTTTCTATTTGGTAGCGACTCAGCCCAATCTTTTAAATCTCCCATAGTTTCTATAATACCTTCAAGCTTGTCACCTTCGTAATTGTAAGGTTTTCTAATACATAGATTACCATTTGGACGTTTGTGTGGATAGTAATTTTCTTCATAGTATTTCTCATCCTCTAATATAAAGTCTTTAGGCAGCCTACTTGGTAATGTTTCTTCTTTGAAAGTTATATAAGTATCCGTTTTATATTCATTGTGACCACTACAACAATGTGTTGTGATATATCCTTTTTTGTTCAAAGTGCTTATTACATAAACAATAAAATCATCAATTTCAAAAAAATTATTAATATTTATATTTTTATTAATTGGAATTCCATAAATAATATTAAATGATTCTTTGTGCATCAATGCCATAATTGATCCTCCTTATAATTATATTTTTCATTTAGTGTAAAAGGTAGATTTTACCGTAATGTTACTCTTTCATTTCATTTAAACATTTATCACACATGCTATATTTTCTTTTAACGCCCTTATACCAATTCCCACATTGAATACATTTAACATCTTGTATCCATTCTATCTGTCTCCCAAATTCTTTTTTAAAGTTTCTAAAACTCATAGATTTCGTATATTCGCTATGTTCACTTTCTGCTTTAAAACCTTTTATAAAAATTTCAGCAACTTTCTCTTTTGTAAATAATGAATTAACTGTACTGCTTTTGTGACCATTTTTCTTAATCCATTGTTTAAAGTTTTCAGATTCTAAAAAATTTAATATATCACTTATTTTGCAGGTCTTATAGTATTTCTTTCTCCATGTTCCTGTTTTATATCTCCATTTCTCAGCAATTTCTATTTTAGGCTTAATATTAGCTATTTTTAACCAACTCCTTATAAAATGTCGTTTTTACTTGAAGTAAATTTGATTAGTTAATCTCTTCTTTGCTTAGTTTCTTCAAATATTCCTCCCCTCTTTTACTTCTAACATTTTCTCCCGGATTCGGGATGATTGTTAATTTGCTACCATTTTTAAATTCAATTGTATTTTGCTCTTTGGCTTCCTCTGTACAAAGCAAGTAGTGTTTTTTACGAGGCTTCCACATTAATCTCATCAATGCTATTTGATATATTTTTAGCTTGATTCCCAGAATCTCTTCAGCAAATTTTATAAAATTAGAAAAATTTCCATCTATTGAGTCATGATAATCAACTTGATTGATTAACTCTTTTATTTTTATTGCTATCATATCCTTTCATATAATACTCTTTACTTTAAAATCTTATTTTTACTCACTTTCTTTTCTTGTGTCTTCTATTATTTCTTTAGCCATTGATGGCAGCATAAGTTCACTAAAGTAGTTTCTTAATTGCCATATTAACTTATCAAAAGCCCATCTAGGAATAAAAATATACCAACTATCAAATGTAAATTCTAATTCTTTTAATTTCTGATCTTTGCAATATACTAGTTCAGCTAAAATTCTCTTTATATTCTCTCTTGTAATTTCTATTCCACTGATCGTTTCTATGGTTTTACCGCCTTTTTCGATATTAATACTCATCGTAGATGGTATATAGTCGTAACTTATTTGTGATGAGTATATATGGTTTATCTTTATATAAGCATCTTTTTTAAAGAACATCTTATCGCCTCATTTCACTATAAATTTTTCCTTTTACCTACTTTAATAATTATATTTTTTTATTAAATTCATCTTCACATTTATCACTGCAGAATGAATTATTTCTATCATGTGCTATTTCTTTTTCACACATATCGCAATATAAGCCATGATTTACATTACATATCTTGCATTCATCCCATATTAGCGATAAATAATCCAACTTATCTTCTATAAAATTCCATGCATCCCAATCGCCTATTTTAACATAGTAGCAATATCCGTTCATATGTCTATCGTAATCATCTTCTGTATCCCAAAATGGACATCCATAACAGTAGACACCTTTAGTAATGAAATTCTTAGGATTTTTAAATTGGTCTTCATTTAACTGCTCAAATATTAATTGTCTTATCTTCCATTTCTTTTGAATTAATCTAACATGACTCTTATGATATAGTTCCTTATATTTTTGCCAACCAATTTTCTTTTCTCTTTTTCGATATGCTTTTAACTTTATATCTATTTCTTGTAATTGCTGCATAAGCTTATCCATATGATCCTCCTAACCTTTTAATCACAAAGTCTCTCATGTGCTTCTTGCATTTGCTTTTTACTTAATTTTGCATAATCAAAATTACATTCTACAAACCATTTGCCATTAATCATTTTCAATAAAACATCTTCATCTAACGTATAAAATATCTCAGCAAATTGATATGGTGTTAAATAACCAGCTGCACAATGTTCCGATTTAATTTTCTTTCCGCTATTAAAAGCAGTCATAAAGTCTACTGGTTGATTTATTACTATAAATTTTGCATGTTGAATTATATCCTTGCTAAAACCCAGTGGAGCAAATATCTTTTCAGATTTATTATAATAATGTAGTATGTTTTTATTTTTATATCCTATATATAGTGGTTCGTCACTATACTCGCTACAATTGATCCACTCAAATTCTAGTGCTTCGTTTTCTGATAGTTTCTCAAATACTTCTGATAAAGCTAAAGCTTTCATTTACAAAATTCCCTCCTTTACACGGTAAAATATTGAATTTATTCAGATTAAATAGCTTTTACATAGTCTCTATTTAACCACTCATATATTTTCTTTTTCCTCCATTCTTCACCTCTATACCAATCTTCAAATATTTTAGTCCCTTTACTGCTATTACAATTCTTACAAGATGGCACACAATTAGATAGATCGTTTGACCCATTATGATGAAAATGCTCTTTATGAAGTTGCTGATTAAAAATTCTAATATGATTTTCTTCTTTGAAACCACAATATGCACAACAGTAATCAAAGTACTTTTTACAATTTTCCCATTCAATTTTTGTTATATTGTGAGTTTGATGATTTTTTCTATATCTCCTAATCTTTTCTGGGTTTTTAATTTGCCAGTTTCTTAAATATCCCTTGCCTCTTTGTTTCTTGCTATTAGCAGCCATCTTTCCCTTTACTTCGGATCTAGCATTATTTCTTCTTAGTGCCTCCAAATGATTGTTATAATTATTGCTGGTAGACTTTTGGGATTTTTCTATTTGACATTCTTTACAATATGGAAAACAATAAGTGTACTCTTCGCCCTTTGAATTTACCTTTTTATAACTATAAAAAATATTTATTTCTTTTTCTTTTTTGCATTTAGTACATTTTTTCATTCTAATATTACATCCCTCCTTGGTGAATTATATAAATGATAAACTCTATGTAATTACCCATTAATCCATGCTAGACATTCTTTTGGTATGTATTTAAACGATTTAATAATCTCAAGTATGCAATCATCGCATAAATCAAAGTTCCATTTTTGATTATCAAATTTACTTTCATAACCGAATTTCAATTCAACTGATTGCATATCTTGAGCATAATTTGGCACATGTGATTTACCACATTTATTGCAGGTAACTTTGTTATTTATCATTTTTGTTTCTATAACTTCTTGAGATATGTATTCCCTCATCAATTTATCCCCTTTTATTATATTTTTGTTTTTATTCTTCTAAATAAAATACATGCTTTACTTGTACAATTCAGATACATATTTAAACATCAATCCAAATAATCCATCTTTAGATTCATAGTGAATGCGTCCTCCAATTAAAGTTACTATTATAAACGCCCATGTCATTATGAATCCTATAAAATAATATAGCTTATTGATTATTTCTGTAAATTTCATGTTCTCACCTCACTCTAAGTAAAATTTCTGTTTTATTTAGACATCTTTGATTTTAACAATCCAATCTTCTGGTATCCATTGATCTATAGGAAATAACTTATATTGTATTTTATTTTCAACTTTGCGAACATCAAGTATTTCATGCCAAGTTTTTCCAAGTTCTGCTATTCTCCCAATATCATCAGTATTAATCTTCACATCAACCCTCCCTAAATAGAATTTATAATAATGTCCACATTAACTATTTTACTTGTATTTGCATATCCAGTTTCAATATTCTCTATGTAGTACTTGTCTTTTAATTCTAAATACCTAGCAATAAACATGTCTCTTTCACTTTGTTTGAATGTTTCAACCCTATGCTCTTTTTTAGTATTTAAACTATAGGGAGTTATTTCTATATCATATTCAAGTAAATAAATTCTTTTTATAATATCCAACACCTCCAATCGCCACAATAATCTTCAAAACAAAAGCTGCATTCATAGATTTTCACTATATTTTTATAATTAATTTCATCTCTATATACATCTTCTTCTGCATTACAAATATTACAGGTAAGCCATCTCATACAAATATACCTTCCTTATAAATACTTGATTTTACTTAGTTATATCTAATGCTCTGCCTATCATTTTTTTAAATTCTTCTGACTTGATGAATTCTAAAATTCTATCTACTTGTTCTTTTGTATAATTGAAACGTGGTATTTCTAAGTTTTGTAAGATTTCATATGTATTTCGCTCTATGAAATCATTCCCATTACATTCTTCACAGGGATAAATGTAATTATGTTGAATTCTCGGATTATCACTCCTATGAAAAACTCTTTTATTATACTTTAAACATACGTGATTAACTTTCTTATCTACTTGCTGCTCTTCAGTAAGATTTATTAATTTACAGTTATTACAATTTTTAATATCTATCATCTCCTCATAAAATAGTTCATTTACTCAAATTTCTCTTCAGCTTCTTTTTCTACTTGACTCCTATCAATAAGTAAAGCTATAACTGCCAACATGTTCATTGAAATAATTAAAATATCCCCAGTAGTTGTAGTTCCTAATATTTTGATATATATGTCTACCACAAAGGGTGTTGTTAATAATGTGAAAAATATTATAAATAATAGATATAAATTTTTCATTCGTTTAATATATTTTTCTTTCAAATCCGATCCTCCTTTCATGTAATATGAGACTTTTGGTTTAAGTTTCTTATTACATAGGTATCATAGGTGTCCCCTATCAAATAAAACTGCTTAAAATCGATTTTAGGACGCTTTATAGATTGAAGCTCTTGCCGTTTCATAATTATATTTTTATTATTTGATATTTTTCTTATCATAGTCTATTGATAGCCTATTACCATTAGATATTATGTAATAATTTCTTCCGTCATAGTAAACTTTCTTGCCATTAACTTTATCTATAACTTGAGTTGTATACATTATTTAATCTTCCTTTCTTTAAAGTTTGTTCGAAATTATATTGATCTATTTCATCCCACTCAATTAATTTAGATATTTTTTTATTGTATTCATGATATAGTGAAGGAAATCTACAGCTTTTATTACTATACTTCTTTAAAACATCGTAGTAATCAATAACCATATCAAACTCCCTTTCCTCTAAAATCGAAATTTTACTTACTCTTTATATGTAGCAGATGCTTAAATTTACCAAAGATAGTATGTATTTTTATTTCCTTATTAGTTGACTTTCTTTCTAGGTCATTAATTCCTAATATCTCATTTAATTCATTATACCTCTTATGATCTTTTCTCCAACCTTTAGGATTGGAACCATTCTTTAGCCATACAATCTTGTTGCCAACAGTTAGAATGGATAAGCAGCCGTATTTATATAATACCTTTTCGCTACTTCCTTTATGACTTGAAGCCTTTTTACCTAATAAAATATTCCTGGTTAATTTCCTTTGAATTAGTTTGCAACTAGCATTCTTATTCCCTTTCACGTTGTTTCGATAATGCTTTACTACTCCTTTACCCATTTGGTAAAGCTTCATATAATCTCCTCCCTATATAAAAAATTGGTGAGAGCAGACTTTATTCTGTCACCCTCACCAATAGTATATCATTATATTTTTATTATTTCAATACATTTTCAAAAATAATTATATTTTTATTATATTAATTTTTGAGACATATTTAATCATTAATTCTTTCTCGATATTTATCTAGTCTTCTTTTAAATTCTGATGTTTTATGGTATCCACAACTTTCATATTCATAACAATGACCTCTATAAATACATTCTGGTACACAACATTTATATAGCTCAGGCTCATTAGGTTTTACAACATCTTTCAAAAATTGCTTCCAAGCTTCTCTTGTTTCTTTACTAGCTTGATTACACATTCTTTTTCTAGAGATGTTAATTATTGATTGTGCATTGGCCTCACACTCATGTTCTACAAAATTACCTTGTGGTAAATCGTTCTATCTATGCCAGTCCTGTCAGTTCTCTGGGTTCTAACCCAATGATCCACACCAAATTTGTGTCTTACTAAATGAACAGAAACCCAAGATAATAGATCATACCATTTCCATGATATAATTAATTTCCTTATAGGTGAATGTTCAGCTAATAACATTCACCTCTTCCAGCTTGAAGAAGGTTCTCCATATCCAGATTCTTTATTTATTGTTGTTCTTGCTGCATTAGCAATTTCTCTCCAAGTACCTTTTATCCCAATTGGCTTTACTTTCATATAACCATCTCCCTACTTATTAATCTTTATATTTAAGACTTTCCAATGACTTTCATATTCTTTTATCTTACTAAATGCTTCTTTCCAGCAAGACAAGCAATGAAAGCAATCTCCTACCCCATGACCAACTAATTCTTTCGGAGGGCAAGGCTTTTCGGTAGTTTTAAACCACCTAATAAATTCGTCAACTTTATCTTGTTTTCTAATTTCTACTAGTTCTTCTAATGTTAGATTACCATTTGGATTTTTATAAGACTTATCATTTTTAGAAATAATATCACTCCTTTAACAGCCGTTAGGACAATCTAATACTGGTTCTATTGTATATGTAATTCTTCCCCAACCTTCTTCATCAGGATAGTACTTAATTAAAACTGCACCGCATTCAGGACATACCTCTTCCATCTTATCACTTCCTCTACATAGTAAATTTTACTTTTCTATTGTAGTTTGATGTTGAACTCCTTGGGTATCAATTGTCCATATATCATTCTCATTTTTGCATGGATCAGACAAAGCTATCCATTCAGTATTCTCTTTATTATCCTTATAAGGTAATCCTTTATTGAATAATCTAAACTTATTTCCCTTTCTCAGATTTTTAAAGTCAATTTCATGCCATTTGTCAGCCATGAACACTTCAATTTTTCTATTATTAGCCATATACACACTCCTTGTAAAAGCGCAATTTTATCGTATTCCAACTACTATATAGAGTGTTTAATATATTCTCTATGTACTGTATACGGTATAGACATTTTCGATTAAAACCATTTATATCTATCCTCTATCTGAATATTTGGGTTAACTTTACCATTTTCAAGTTTTGGAATAAATTTTGGTATAACAATGTTGTTAAGCATCTCTTTACTAATTAATCTGTCTATGAATGCATACTGCCATCTATATCCTCTTGCATTATCTGTAGCTATCAATGCTCTATAACGATCTCCGCTATACAATTCTATCGTGAATTCATTTCTTGACTTCTTAACTTGCTTAACATCTCCATAACGCATATTATCAAGCATTGATTGTAATTGTTCATAAGCTCTTTCTTTAGTTGAACCATATACAATTATATTGTCATTGATAAGCAATCCATCCTTTCTGTAAAATAACTTATTTACTTATTTAATTCTTCTCCACATTGCTGACATAGATTATGTTTATCACTACATGTATCGCAAACTTTGTGACTTGGCATGTGAGGAGATGGAGTTGCTTCACCACATAGTATACATGTACCAGTTGATAAAGCTTGCATATAGATGCTATTATTACATTTTTTACAGAACATAAGCTCCTCCTTAATAGAGTATTTTTATAATAAAGTGCTACACTATCTAACTGCTTACTACACTTATAGGCATTGTGCTTGGGTTTCACCTAACTTTAAGCCTTCGGTACAGGGTTACAGGTTTATAGCGTGCTACTCTAAACCCTTTTTCACATCAACACTTTATCATCAAATAAAATTTCACTTTTAAAGTAATTCAAGAAAGGGGAAATAGCCCCTCCTATTTTGTACCTGTGCTATTGAATCCACCATGACCACGCTTAGTATCAGATAGATGGTCTATAATTTGCCATTCAAATTTCTCGACTCTAGCTAATGTAATTTGACCAATTCTATCTCCCTTGTTAATTGTAAATGGTTTATTTGAAGTATTTAGAAGGATTACTCCAACATCGCCCCTATAATCTTCATCTACAGTACCAGGGGCATTTGCACATGTAATACCATGTTTTAAAGCCAATCCACTTCTCGGTCTTACTTGAACTTCAGTATTTTGTGGTAATTCAATATGTATTCCTGTTTTGATTAATACTCTTTCATGTGGCTCTAGTACAAATCCATCTTCAGGGAAGTCTAAAACTTCTCCTAGGTTGGATGGTAAAGAATATTTCCAAGCTCTTACATCCATTCCACTTGCACCTTGAGTTTCATATTTAGGTAATTTAATTCCTTTATCATCTAATTTTATTTTCACTGTATACATACGGTAAAATCCTCCCTTTATCGTCTTAAATATTATATTTTTTATTTAAGTTTGATTATTTTTTGATTTGATGTTGCTAGTTTAATGCCATATTGAATATTATCTTCACATTTTAATTCTTCGATATATTTACCAACTTTTATATAATCACACTGTTCTTTTATTTGTTGAGGTATTTTCTCAATATCAAATCTAGTCCATAACCATATTTTTTTATTAGTAGTTTTAATATCATATATCAGATTTAATACTTCATTATGGTTTTGCAACAAAGGTTCTCCACCCAAAATCCATATATTATCTATCAAATTATCAAATTCATTTACTTTATTTATAATCTTATCTATTTCTCGTTGATATGGCTTGCCTAAGTTAAAATCCCATAATTCTTTATTATGACATTGTTTACTACAATAGCCATCACAACCTGAAAGATATATTTCAAATGTCTTATGTTTCAATGTGTATTGAGTTGCAGCTATATTCATCCTATACCTCACTATACCATTGGCGATTAGGATAGTCTTGTTCTCTTCTAGTTTTGTGCCAGTTTTTTACATTAGTTAAAAATCCAACAACTCTTGTATAATTGTTTATTATCTTCCCTCTACAAATTGTACATATCTCATCATTTCCTACGCTCATATGGTTGTTTTCACATTCTTGAAGGTTATAATTTATTGCAAAATATACAACGCCCATTTTAGCGCAAGATTCAATTAGGCTCTCAATTAAAGCTTCGTCATCAATTTTCGTATCAACATTTATATGTGCTATAGCACCACCACTAAAATGAGAATCAAACAATCCTTGTAATTTAATTCTATCTAATAAATCTGCATTTGTTATTAAAGGGATGAACTGATTCGAATATATATCGTATTTATCTTGATATTTTAATAGTTTGTCTTTGTCAGCTAACTTAATTGATGTACCCTCAGCAGGAACTTGCTCACAATTATGTGGAGAGTTATATTTTTTAGAAATTTTATCATTTACTTCATTAATTTTGTGAATAATTTTTAAAGCAGAATCTTGACCTTCATGCTCTAATATATTATAACCCATGATTTTTATTGCCTCATTTAAGCCATTTACCCCCGTTGTCGAATACTGCTTTTCTAACGACATAAATCCTAATGTATATAATGGATGATTTCCATTGTTAATTCGTTTTTTTACAATGTGTCTTTTAGCGTTATTTACTTTTGTTGAAACATCAACGCACTTCTCAAGTTCTTCTAAAAATATTAACATTATTCCTTTTGATTTAATAGCCATTCTAGGTAAGTTTACTGTAACTACACCTAAACTACCTATTTTAGAACTTCCGCTACCAAAACTATTAAAATATTCATTATCTTTGTCACTTCTTAATCTGCAGCAAGAACTAAGTGTTGATGATTTGCCTATATATATATTTATGAATCCAAATTTTTTATTTTTTTAGCTATAAACTTTAAGAATTTCTGATCCTTAATATTTCCATCGTCATCTACGCTAAAACATGCTGTTGTAACAGGAAAAGTAATTGGAGTACGTTCTTGTTCTTGATTCATAATATCTATGTAAATCTCTTGAAGCCTTTTTATAACCTTAATATCAGGTTTTGATAAATCAGGGAATAAATAATCATTTACTAATTCTTTTAAAAACTCATCATCATATATTGAAATATTTGTGAAGGGACTCTGATTTGCTCTCATTGGTTGATTCACAGTATAAATAAAGGATATTAAATTCTCTCTTACATATTTCCAACAATCCTCTTCTGTTGCAAAACTAAAATGTGCATCTGATTTAGTTTCTAAGATGTTTCTAACATAATAGCTCATGGTGATTAACATGTCTGCCAATCCGGTTGCTCCAAGTGTTGAATTTGATGCTAATATGGTAAATTGCTCAAGCTGAGATTTGAATGCATACAAATGTTTAGGAGGCATTGATTTTATCTTATTAACCATAGGTAAACCTTTTGTCATAATATCATATGTACTGTAATTGAAACAATAGGGCATACCAGCACCTATTCCATGAAAATCATGAATATAAATATCTCCAGTTAATTGCATTTCAACAATTTCATTTGCTGTTTTATGTCCGTACAATCTTTTTAGTTCTTTCCACAAAATATAATAACTATTTAGTTTGAAAAATGGCTTTGGCAACTCACTAGAGTATGCAATAACACTTATATCATCAACATTTGCATTTGCATCTACTGAGGCATCTGCTGTTGTATTTGAAGAAAAGAATTTTTTACTAAATTTGCTCATATCAGTCTGTTCCCCAATACCATCTAAATTAAATAACTTTGGTGGATATTTACTTCTAAGATACATTAGTAAATCATCAAATTCTTGATCATATGTTATTTTAATATATGCCATATTTATATTACCTCCTTTATAGCAACTACTTTTCCGTCTTTTATGATTAAAGGCATTTCTAATTGCTTTGATTCTATTGCTAATTTTCTATAATACCTTCTTTCTGGCTCATCACATTCTTCTAATTTTCTATAGTTAAATTTGATATTATTGTTATTTAATATACTCTCTACCATATCACATCTGCTACAATTATTTATTCCAATTACTTTTAAAGTCATTAAACCCCTCCATTGAATTGATTTAGCTTATACTCTGTCTTTTAAAAATTTAAATATTTCTTCGACTATACACTCATTAATTCCCGTAAAATATTCATTCATATATTCCATATGTAATTTATCTAATCGCTTCTTAAATGTATTCCGTATCTCATTTTGAACGTATCTTAGTTTTCTTCCTTCGTAAGTTATCTCCTCCCTATCTTCAATCTCTCTTAAATCCATACCACTACATCCTTATTATATTTTTTATTTATTCAATATAATTTTTCACTTCCACAACTGAATATTTAAAATTCCCTGGTATAAATTGTTCGATCAACTTACTTTGATCTTTATTCTGAGAATATATTTTGCTGTTGAGTACCTTTTCTTGTCGCTCATTGTATCCATCGTATGTCATTACAGCCAATCTATTTTCCCTCATTTGGCTTGAAAAACATTCTCCTTCTTCTCTTGTAGGAGATTTAATATCAAATACCCATACTTTGTCTTTTTTATATTTATCAGTAAAATGTAGGGTTACTAAAGTGCCTAAAAATTTAGCCAATACAATTGATAGAATTGTATAAACATTTTCGTCTACTACTGCAATAGACATCAATATGATAAATGCTGCATAAGCTAATGAGTTTAATACACTAGCTATGTATTTGCGATTTTGTTGAATTGCTTTAATCTTTAGTATTGATAAGGCACTATCTAGAAAAGTTAGCGCAAATATCCACATTATTGATTTGATTATATTATCACATCCTTCATTATATTTTCATTTTAATCATTTGCTATAAATTCTCCTTCTTCGCTCTCTTTTACACTTATTACATATGGTAATCTTTTAATCTTATCAATTGGCAAATCTGTATCCAATCCAATTAATCCATCCATTTGTGTAGACTCAAATATTATTGTTCCATATTTTTTAATATTCTTTCTACAGAACGGTTGTAGTTTTACAATGTATTCTTTAATAAAACCACTTCCTCTCATTATTTGAAAACCTTATAAAACTCTTAATTTATGCTAATGTTGAAACACATATCCTTCTTTTACATTCGGCTCCTTGCCTTTCTCAAACCACAATTCTTTTGTATCTGTTCCTCCATCATCCCAATATTCAACTTCATACACCGTATATTTCTTGCCAAATAACTTATCTCCTTCTATCAACCTCCATTCAGTAGCAGCTTCTACTTCCCTTTTATTTAAAACTTTTGTTACGTGGCCATCAATTAAATTCACTGTAAAACCTCCATTTTATGCCCAATTGATGTTTTTTATATCATCAAAATAAATATAGATATGTCTATTTCCATCGCTCTCTATATACTTGACTGCTAGAAAATCATCGCCAATGTATTTAATTGAAAATACTCCTACAATACCATTTCCACATTCAATCTCAACCTCATCATTTATACCTAGTTCAAGTAAATCATCTTCTTTATGAACTTCAAGTTTTCTAACTGCTTCTAACTTCATGATTTACACCCCACTTCCTATAATATTATTCTTTTACAGTCTTATTTTAAAACTCCTCTTTAATTAATCTGTGTAAATATTCGTATTTGTCTTTAAAATCATTTATATTGCTGTTTCTATAGTCTATCTCTACATAATATTTATCACGTTTCAAATCAAATGTTAAAGAATAAGCTCCATTAAAACTAATATATATCTTTCTTTCATTTTCTGTAATAAAATGTATCGTAAAGTCAAATTGCTTTTTAAATTTATCTATCACATTAAAAATTATTTCATATTTATCTTTATCCTTGGCATCCTTTCTGTGTAAGAAATAAATACTTGCTTGAAACATTATACCTTAACCTCCTTTTACCACCATTTATATCTAAAGCCTTGGAATCCCTTAATTTCAATATTTAAATTCTCTTCTCTTAGATCATTCATATATAGGATACACTCGCCTTTCCATTTTCTATCCGTAACTTCACAATATTCAAGTACAAATTTAATAGGATTGGCATGTTCAATTTGAAAAATTTTCATTGATGATTCAATTTTATTATTTTTTGCAAAATAAACTCTATCTCCAACTTTGATATTCTTAGGAGTCCTATTTAAAGTCCAAAATTGATAAGCATCCGGGTTCTTATTAAGAAAATCCGTTTCAATATCATCATTTTTATATTCCTTCTTGGGAATAGTTACAACAATATCTATATTGATCACTTCTCCTCTCTAAGCAATTCTTCAATATCTTTTATTAATTTTTCTCCATATTTACCAATGCCAATACCTTTGCATATGTCATTGAGAAGCTTAAAAGATTTTTTTAACAAGTATTTATACCTATTTAATCTATCATCAATCAATATAAAGTCATCTGTTCCAATTTCAAAGTAAGTTAACCCGTTTAAGTCCGATCCTACTCCTAAAGTATCTTTTATTTTTACTCCTAGTAATTGTTTGCCTCTATAGAATATTTGAGCTACATCATGGACTGAATTATTATAATTTGCATTTGTTCCTACTGCTTTCTTTATAAATACTTGAAATTTTCTGTCTTTCACACTACCACCCCACTTCCTATAAAATTCAACTTTTAACGCCAATCCCAAACGCAATATTTTGAATCTGGATCAACCTTATCACTTTGCTTCTCAATATAATTCCATGCATTGCTAGGTTCTGAACAGCTATATACAAGCTTTCCACTTCTTGTAACTTCAACTTCTTTACTCATTATATTAATTCTCCTTTTTCAGATATTGCCATTCGGATGATGTTAGCTCACTAAATTCAATATTATTAAGTAAATTTTCAATGCTTTGATATGTATACTCTTCTATAGATTTATATCCTGTCTCAGCATCTGTGATTTTATATTTTTCCTTCATCATATAGTCTTTATCAAGCATATCTATTATATATTTAAACAACTCAGTTTGATTTTGTATATTAACATCAATCCACTCTTCCCTTTCTTCTGGTGGAATTAGATTGAACATCCACTTTAACGATTTTATTGTCACAGTAACACCAGCAAGATATTCATTATCAATAACTAGTTGCCCATCTTCATTTAATTTATATGTAATCCCATTATGTTGTGCTTTCCATTCAGAAAACTTTTCTAAAAACTCAACAGTTTCAAAAATATTAAATTGTTCTGATGTATAATAATCTAGTTCTGATTGAGCTTTATCATTTTCTTTTACTTCTTCTTTCTTATCATGGCAATTGCAACCTTCACATTTTTCATTGCAGCTACATTCATATTCTTTTTCCATTAAGTTTAGATATGATTCAAATTCCTCCTCTGAAACTGTCTTGCCATTAACTCTGTAAACATCTTTTCCTTTACCATTGATATTAGAATAAAAACGAACAAAATGCTTCATAAAATCATCACCTTTCATTATATTTATTATATTTTTATTTTGAATAAAATTTAGTTTTTACTTTAATTAAGATTATTTTATATCCCATGTTTCTACACACTCAGCAGTTGATCCACAATCCAAACATTCATATTTTGAAGTGTAAATATTCTTTTCTTGTTTTCCATCTTTAAACGTCACTCTGGTACTATTACATTTTCCACAACTCACCATTGTTGCAGTGTCTTTATGTTTAGTTAACCAAAATACTAAAAATTTAATTTTAAACCATAATGGCATTTTCTTTTTCATACATGCATCCTTTCTTTTTATTTTCATGATAATTACAGTCTGTATTGATTGGAATTATTCTCTTTTAATTTCATCGTAGTAATCTAAGTCATTAAATAAGTCCTCATCTAAAAACTCATACATATCACCCCAATCACTTCCAATGAAATATTTCGTCTCATAATTATCTATTTCGTGAGTGTCTACTATAACTATTTCTAAAGTATTTTTATTTTGAAATCTTTTCCCTATTCTGTAGCTTTCAGCAATCAACTTTAAATTACCTCCATATTTATATTCTCTAATCAATATTGACAAAGTTCATTAAAAACCCACATTCGTTACAGCAATAAACATTTATAAATTCATTGAATCTAAAATGCTTCATATAAATATGTCTCTCTTTAATCTCTGTTGGAGAAACATCTGGTTCCACAAAATCATAGACCATGTTACTTTTGTAAAACTCTTCATGACCACAATTCAAACATTTACTTAGCTTATTATTCATACATCCTCCTTTTCTCAATCACTGTAAAGTAAGCAATTTACAGTCTTTCTCACACTCTAAAACTATTGATAACATTAGTTTTCAAATATTAAGCTAATAAACTTTTCTCTAATCTCATCACTAATTGGACTTCCTGCTGATTTAGAATGACCTCCACCTCCATATATTTTAGCAATATCTTTTCCTAAATTAATATCATCTTTTATTCCTCTATAGCTTACTGATTTCGCTGGATTAATTATAACTATAAAATCTAATTCAGGATTTAATTCTGCTAATCTATTACCCAACTCTGAATGATACAGTTCTCCAAACACTACTCCACATTTATAGCCATGAATTTCTTTTTTAATAATTTCATTGTTTTTCTTTTCAACATATTTATCTATTTTTTCTTGTTCTAATTCTAGTAATAATAAATCTGTGTTACTTGGAGTATAATAAGATTCATAAACAAAAGCATTTATTACATCTTCGATGAACCTATCCCTTCCCTTTATATGAAATAAGTCGTTAAGTTTTTTAGGAGCTATATCGTCATATTTTGTTTTCCAAAGCCAAGTATCGTATTTTCTTATAGTGTCAGCAAATTCTTTGTAAGGTTCTAATTCGTCAAAAGACACACTACTCCAAAAATCATACTCTAACAATTCTATAAAAAATAAATATGATCCAGAAACTTTTTCAATAAGAGTTTCTTCTTTACTATTATGCGATAAATAAGCTTCAACAGACACTTCAGACCATTCATATTTATTTAAATGTAAAGCTGTTGCATGATGGTCTAGCAATTTAGTTGATGTAAAACCATCTTGGTCATACATATCAATTATTTTAGCTACTTCCTCATTTACTGAGATATCAGTGATATAAATTTTATCATATTTTTCTATATTGTCATTTAAATAGAAATCTTCAACTTTTCTATTGATATTGTCATAATCACAATATTCAATATCAATATTTTCTTTCCCAAATGCTAACATTCCTAATATCGCACAGCCCACTCCATCTAAATCTGTATGAGTAAATAATTTAATTTTCATATAATTTCTCCTTGTTAATTATATTTTTTACATTACGATAAATCAGATGTTTTATAGTAATTAATAAATAATATATTCTTCTAATAATTTCTGGTTGGAGATAAAACCTCCCCCAAGCTTTTCTTTAGTCATAAACCAAATAAATTCCCATCCATTTTCCTTTTTCTTATCTAGACAGATTTTTTTATCATCTTTATTTATAAGAATGATATTTCTTTTTAAGTTTTCCAAGTATGTATTAATACCTACCTCAGTAGGTTTGATTTCATAAAATACATTAATTAAATTTAATTCAAATAGTTTTGGTGTTATTCTGCTACTATATTTGTCTAAATCTATTTTCATAGTATTTTTATATCGGTAAACAATATCTGACATTATTTTAAATTGCCCTTTTGTTAATTTCACTATATCTCCTTCTTTCTATTTACTATACCTAACACTACCACCTGCCTCAATATCACCATTTACAACTCCACATCTAACACTCCCACCACTATCTATACTTCCTCCCACATCGCCGCACTGAACACTACCTCCGCAATCAACATTTTCCTGTACGTCATTACATTCTACTGATCCACTCGCTCTTACATTTCCAATAATGTTGCCATTCACTGTTACGTCTCCATCGGATTTTAACGTTGCTAAATCTCCTTCAAATTTTATAGTTACTTCACCTTGAATTTCTTCATCAGTTATTAATTTTCCATCAACATATACACCATTGTTTTTTACTATGATATTATTTCCTTTTATATTTGAATATGTCTTACCATTAATTATAATTTTATTATTATTTATACTAATCATTCTAATCTCATACCTCCACTTTTATAATCTACATACCAAAATTTCAATAGCAGTATCTTTAAACACTTCTTTAATTATCTCTCTAACTTTGCCCCATTGTAATCTATCTAGTCCGCACCCTATCTTAGGCATAGCTACATATTTACAATTACAATATAGCATTATGTCTCGCATTTGTATTAAAGATTCTTTCAAAGAATTATATGTTGGCTTATGCGAATATTTAGCCTTAGTAACTAAGTTAAAAACACCATCAACATTTAAACACTCTGGATGATTACCATTACCAATTGATTTCAACTTATTTTTCAATTTAAATCTTTTTTGGAATTGTACAGCTATTCCAGCTCCTAAGGCATAGTCAGCACTAATACAATGTGCAAAGCAATATTTCTTATCTACTGTAAATAAATCTCGTTTTTCTTCTCTTAATATCAAAACCTCACCTCCTCAAGTTCAGTATTTGCAATGCTTTCATTTTGCAGAGTTCCTGTAAAAGAACTCTTTTATGGGAAATAGATAACACTTATATAATTTCTAACAATACTCAACGTCCACGTAATTTGTTATAATTTTCATTTAAGATAATTTCTTAAAAAGTAGTAAAATGTAGCTAATATGAAATGACCACTTTTCTCTTTATTTGTAAAGTGGGTGTAAATGTTATATCTTTCTATGAATGAATGATACGTACCTAAAGCAGCCTTTTTATTATAATTGCTCCTATATTCCCCGTTACATAATTTATCATAAAATTGTTCATCTTCTATTAGCAATATCATCTTACCCTTATGTCTTAAAAATTCATCTTCAATACGATTTCTTTCTGTAGCAAAATTACCAATAATTTCATCAATTCCATTTTTTCGTTCAATTGATATATTTTTTGTAAAATAAACATCTCTATCTATGTTTAGGGCTTCATTCTTAGACATTTTAAATGAATAATCACCACAATCTAATTTCTTTTTTTCGTACTTTATTTTCTTTTTATTAAACCAATTTAGTATATGACTATTATTTTGCTCTCTGGTATCAATTAAAATCACTATACTAGATACTATATCTTTGATTTCTTTATCTGTATATTTATATTTATCTAACATACAACCTCCTCTAAACTCCAATTTTTATATTTACTAACTCTTTCAAGTAACCATTGCTTAGTATTTTCATCTTCAATCTTTTTACCACCTTTATAAACCTTTCTCGGAATCTGTCTCATATGATCTATTTTAACTATATCATCGACTCTTATTTTATTTAATAGATGTTTACTAATTTTCAATTTTGCAGTTTTTCCAGTACCCAATGAATAAAATACACCACTGGGATTCTTAGACTCATGTATTTCTTTAACCAATACAACGAATTTATGTTCCTCTTTACCGGTTTTATAATCTAAAATATCTTTATATTTATTATGTAATCGTATCTTTTCTATATAACTATAATCATCATTAGTATTCAGGTGACTTTTTATTACGTTCAACACGGATACATTAGTATAGTACTTCTTATCCTTCACAGAAAATGCATTAAATACATCTTGACTTAATTGCAATTTATCAACTTTAGCTGTTGTTATTCTATCTTTTAAAACTTTATTTTTATTATCCCAAAACAATAGAAATAAATCATAATACTTCTCTAAATATTTTGAATTCCCAAATTCAGCAAAATTATCTGTTCTAATCATTGCTTGAATATGATTTTTTCTTATTTCTAAATTTGAATATAGACCCATCAATACATCTATAAATTCTTCACATCCACATGTAGAAATATAATCTAATATAGATGTTTTTACGTCTAAATTCACTCCTTTTATATCGCTTTTTTCAACCTTGATTTTACCATTTTCAAAGTCAGATATCCTACCTTTGGCCATTTCTATATAATGTTGCTTATCTAATTTAACGGGAACTTTAACTCCAATTACACAATCATTATATATGAAAGCATGTTTCGGTGTTTTGGAAACTTTTTCAGGATTACCTCCCTGTTTTATTTTAAATATACCATTATCTGATTCATCGTTCGATGCGAATACTCTTATGACTCTTTCGGATAATTTAGTATCACCATGTAGTGCATAGTCATATAACTTACTAACCTTTATTATTTGTTGAAATTCTCTCAAGTCCTTACATTCATTTATTGTTCCTTCCACTGGTTTATTATATATGAAGTAGTTAATCAATGCTTTATTCAATATAGGTAAATCATAATCTATATTACTTAATTTCTTAACGTAAGCTCCTTTTGATTTATAATCTCCATTTTTATCTACTATTATATAGTTATTAACATCCTTTTGTATTACTTTTGCATAATCATCGTGTTCTAGGTCTAGTCTAGTTCGTTTAGACCATTCTTCACATGCTGCCAAATAACCTTTACGGTTAAATAATTTTACTAAAATTCCATCTGTATTCGATTGTACTAATTCTCCAAATGGTTCAACTTTTTCTATTAAGTCTAGTAATAATAATTGACCTGCAATACAAACATTATTCGCCATTAACGGATCATATAAGTTGTTATATTTATCTTTCATAGCACCATATGTACTGTTCAGAACAATTTTTAATGGTGACTGCATTGGATCTTTTTTCGTTTTAAATCCAATCTAGTATCTCTAATTTCTCTATATTTTGAAGGTTCTTTCACATTTCTACTTAAATAATTATATTCAATCATCAAGGCAGGATACATTGAAGAAATATCACTCATTATATAGTCTCCTTCTTCTATATAATTAGGAATAGCTCCATGTATTCCTCCCCATGCAAAAATATGAGGTACACCACCTATATCTGTTTTTAATTTCTTTTTATAATTTCTATTTATTTCATCTTTATACCACTCTAGTACATATTTATATTTAGATAGAACTAGCGTATTAGGGAATGATAAAGTAAATTCATCATCCCAATCGATTTCTTTTTTAGCATCTAGAACATATGCTGCTAATTGAGCTTTGGTTTTGTTGAATTTATCCATAGGAAGCTTAAAAGCTTCTATTAATAATAATTGACTATCAAATTCTTGTTTGAGATTATCAAACACATTGATGGTTTCTTTTACGTCATGTGTACAATACAATAAAACTTCATCAATTTCTTCATGTGTTAATTTTCTTGTTATTTTGAAATTAACCGAAGTCTCTTTTATTGTAGAACCCATGAATCCTTCCAATTGTTTTAAACTATGAAACCCCGTTTGAACATCGAAATTATTCAAATGATACTTATTAAAATTTCTAACGACCTGATATCCTTTTTTACCATCAACAATTATACCTTTGTTAATATCCCACGGTTTTTTACCATCCAATATACCTTTAAAAATAAATTGATCATAACCTCTACTATTGTATCCAACGAACACATCATCTTTATGTTTGTTATAAAAATCTATTAAACCTTTTTCATCATTTATAAATATGAATTTTTCTTGATTTTTATAATTAATAATTACGACCATCCATAATTTTTTAAAAACCTCAAAGTCATAAAAAAATATATTCATACCTAACCTCCTTTAAAATGGACTTCCGTCCCCTTCGATTATTGTATTTGAACTATGTTTAATCTCACCACCATCCCAATTATACCGTTTATATAATTCAGCATTGGTTTTGTAAAAACGTTTGGATTTTTTATTAAAGAATAATCCAATCTCAACATCCTGAAATCCAATTGGTCTATTCTTAAACAAATCCAATATAGCATCAAATTCCAATGGTTCGGTAATCCAATCCCCTTTTTTATTTTGAGAACCTTCTTTTTCCTGATTAGTAACTCTATGTATGGCTAACACGTAATGTGCTAAATTAGTTATGTCTCCCGACCCACTTACATCCATTTTACTCAATCGTTTAACAAAATCTAACTTTCTGGGATGTGCTACTAAATGTATTACAACATTATATCTTATTGCGAATCTAATTAAATCTAACACAAATTCCTTTTGCTTTTCCCATACCGAGGCACCTTTGTATTCACTTATATCAACTGTCATGAGATTATCAATTAAGAAATTCTTAACCCCATGTTTTCGAGCCAGAACATCCATTTTTTTAAATAAGGAATTAGCAGATTTATCTACTTCATCATCATATACAAATATTTTTCCTCTATACCAATCTCTCATTAATTCTTTGGTTTGTTTTTTCACTTTATAAAACGTCGGTTGATCATCAGATATGTTAACTTCTTCAATATTATGTATACCAGCCATAGGATATTCAATCCAATTTCTCAACTGAGACTTGGATAATTCTCCACTAAACACAAATGATTTGAAGCCTTGATTAGTAGGTTCAGCTACACATACTTGATTCAATAAACTAGACTTACCAGAACCATTAATACCAGTCCATATAGCCAAAGTCCCCAAGTAAAATTTAGCTATTCTTTTGTCCAACTCTTTTACTCCTGATTTTATACCAATAGCGTTAACTAAATCCACTTCTGATATGTCTGCTAAATCTACTACATTTTTTATTGGAACATCAACCGCATTATATAAAATTTCATATAAATATTCTCCACCTTGATAATATAAAATTTCATTCAAATCATTAAATGGAGTTCCATTTGGTTTATTGGGATATATAATTGTTTTACATCTCCATTCACCCAATCTTGGTATAACTTCACCTAACATTCGTTTACCAGCTTCATCATTATCCGCACATACTATAATACTATTAAAATTGTCTAAAAAATCCCAGTTACGTTCAATCCACTGATAGTTACCAGCGCCGAATGGTATTGAAACTACATTGGTGAAACCAGCTTCAATTGCGGATAATCTATCTATTTCACCCTCAACTACAATTAATGGTTTTTCAAATGTAGTTTGATTTATGCCCCATAATATAGGACTTGTATCTGCATCTTTTTGACACCAATTCTTAGTTTCACCTTTCTTTAATTTTCTAGATGGTCTATATTTAACTAACAGTAATCTATCTAATTCATCGTAATATTCAAATACCATGTTTCCCTTATAATCTTGTTTGAGATTGGTATTATCAATAGTATGTTTTGATATTTTTCTCTTTTCTAGATATTCATAAATTTTATCTTTATTTTTATTAGTTTCTTTTTTGGGATATTTGTAATCTTTAAGTTTATTCTCATAAAATTCATAAACGGTATTAGTTTCGCAAAACAACTGTTCAACCGATTGTCTAAAACTTTTACCCATATGATGGTAATGATCTAATATACCATATCTAATTCCACATCCAAAACACTTAAATGCATCATCTTTTGGATTCCAAGTAAAAGAAGGTGTACTCTCATGTTCGCCATTTATGTTATGAAATGGACATATACCTTTTTTATTTTTATCATCCCATTCGAGTATGTTTAATTCATCCACTATTATATCGATTGCTTTATCTCCTAAGATTTTTTTAGCAGCAATTATCTTGTCTTTTAAATTAGACATTTTAAACACCTACTCATATTATATTTCTTTTTTTAACCATAGGTTTGTGCAACTCTTCTTTGTCATACCATTGTTTCAAAGTGTCAAAATGAGATTTATATTCTTTACCTGTTTTCAATATATAATCGTTCAGCTTGCGAATATAATATTCTAATTTGACATTGTTACTTTCCATATAAGTCAATAACTCCATATGTTCCTCTTTTGTAAAATAGACATTGTCAAAAACAACATTATTATTTATATTTTTATAATTTTCATATCTCTTTTTATAATTTAGATTATTTAATATGTAATATAATGAATGAAAATTAGTTAGTTTTTGACCTCCACGTATCGCTTTGGATATGCAAAATAACATATATTCAGAAGTATGACCCTTAAACCAATTATGAAGACTTCTCATCATGATAGACCAGCTCTCAGTATTGTTGTAATATTTTCTATATAATTCAGCTGTTTTTTTTAAATTATCAATATCTTGTTTACATTCGATATGATATTGTTTATTACCATATTTAACTACATCTTCACCATCTTCATGTTTACAATGTTTGAAATTACATTTCATGAAATCATCCTTTATTAAATATAATGTTAAATGGGGAGTCATTCTCCCCATTGTTTATTATTCATTTTTTAAAAAGGTACATCATCTTCCTCATCAATTTCAGTTGGAGCAACCCCATTGTCACAGTGTTCATTTGATGAATTTTTATCTCCCCATTCAAGAAACTGAACATTAAATGCATTAATATCTGTAGTATACACTTTACTACCATCTTCTTTTTCATAACTACCAGTTTCTAGTCTACCTGATATTGCCACTAATCTACCTTTAGCAAGATAATTACTACAATTTTCAGCTTGCTTTCCCCATACTTTTATTCTTGGAAAATCCGCAGTTGCTTTTCCTTGAGACTGAAAGTCGTCTTTTTTTGACTTTGATAAACCTTTATCTACTGCTAATGTAAATTGTGTGAGCGATGTTTTTCCTACCGATTTTAATTCTGGATCATTAACCAATCGTCCTATAAGTGTTACGTTATTCATGTAAACATCTCCTCGTTTTTATTATATTTTTATTTTACTTATTATTTTTCAATTCTTGTAAATCATGTTTTATGGATATAGCTTCCTTTAGGTTGGTTATTTTTCTAGGATTGCCTCCATATCCTATTGTGCTAATTGCAGCGTCTCTCATCTTCATATTTGATAAATCTTTACCTAATTCAATGATATCTTGAATAATATCTCCTAAATCAGCCTTTAATTCCCCTTCCTCTTGTTTTTTATAGATACCTCCATTTGAAAATTCTTCTTCTTCAGTTGCTTTTATTTCGTCTTTAACTTTTTGCTGCTCTTCTTTAAGTTTTTTAACATCATCTGCTGTAGTATTATAAGCCCAATCACAAATAGCCTTACCGTGTTTTTCTGATAATCTTTCATTCATTGTGAAAAGTCTAGTATTATCTTTAACTGCTTCGGCTTTATGTGTTTTTAAATCAATCATAAATGATGTGAAGAATAAGTATTCTAAATTTTTTCTTTGATCATAACCGATCGCTACTTTTTCATATGAAACTCTTCCTTTATCGTTGGCGCTTCTCTCATAGGCATCTTTTCCTCTTACAGTAGCAAATATATGTACTGGTGAATCTAAAATTTTATCCATAAAAGCCTCATGTCTTGGTGATACGGTTCTCCAATTCATATAACTATCCTTACCCTTGATATTTGAATGGATCTCCAGACATCCACCTTTACCAGACCATTCATGAGTTAAACTATCTATAACTATGATATCGTAACCTTCTTCTATCGCATCATCCATTGCTTCCATATATGCTTCTGGTTCATACGGAGCTTTCAAATCCAATATGTCATAATCAAATTCGTCTGCATATAATTCACCACGATTACTTTCTGTGTTTATGAAAGCGATTTTATGCTTTTTCCCATCTAATTGCTCTAATCTTTTTGAAAAACCCTTCGTCAATCTCAGAGAAGTGTAAGATTTCCCTCCTCCCGATGGTGCGATTACCAAGTTTTTCATATACGTCATTTGCCTTTTCGCTTTTCTAAATCTACTCAATATAACATCTCCCTTCTATTTTTAAAACGGTTGTGGATTTTTACCACATTTCACGTCCAATCCTTCTTCAGCTATATATACATTAAAGAAGAATAGATTATCAATTACCATTTGTTTGAAAGCATTTTTATTGGCATTATCTGAAGATAAATGACTAAGAATAATTTGCTCTGTATTTTTGCCGATATTTTTACTTAAAAATTCTATTGTTTCTTCTATACTCAAATGCCCCATTCCTGATAATGCTCTTTTATATCTAACTCTGTGTATTTTGTTATTGGAAAAGTTTTTTTCGAGTATTTCTTTACAGTAATTAGCTTCCACTATGTATACGTCATGATTTTTGAATTTTAAATATTTAGCCAACCCACAATCTGTCAAGTATAATAATTTTTCTCCCATTGAATTTATTATAGAGAAACATAATGGTTCATTAGCATCATGGTTTACTCTCTTGGCTTCAACTGTTATATTTTGGTATACATTTTGGTCTCCATCTTTTATGTATAATACTTTTTCTTGTGGAATTGTGATTGATTGCAATGTACCTCTACTAACTATAACTCCCATATTATATATACTTAATATCTTCTCTAAAGAACGGATATGATCTATGTGTTCATGAGTTATCAATATGTAGTCTATTGAAGATAGTTTGACATTGATTGCTTGTAATTGTTTCTTTATATTTTTAAAAGATAGACCAACATCCAATAAGAATCTACAATCTCCCGTATCCACATAAATGCAATTCCCTTTACTAGAACTCCCCATTGCCAGTATCTCATACACCCAATTTGACTCCTTTTACTACGGTTAGTGTTATAACTTGATTGTCTATATTAAAATCCTTCGTTATACTTTCTTTATTGTCTATAATTATGGGAAAATTGATGTTTAGACACTTTTTAATAAGTTGAATGAGTTCAATTCCTGCAATTATTTTACCTGCACTATTCAAACTAGAGTATGGGACGCCATTCATGGTTATTTCAAATGTTTCTTTTATATCACCATTCTTTTGAGTAGTGAAGGTTTTTATTTGAACATTTTCTAATTTTGAATTCAATTCATCTGCTACCAATTCACTATATTCTTTGTGATATTCTTTTATTAGATTGAGTTTCATTTCCACATCATCCAATGTATTAGTATTTTTTGATATTTTTGAATTCACTTCTTCTAAATCTTTATTTAATTTATTAATCAAGTCATACGATGTGATTTTATTATTTAAATCTGATAATTGTGTTTTAAGTTCGTTTAATTTTTCTACATTTACTATTTTTTGCATTGATTCAATTTGTTTTTCTATTTTTTGTTTCTTGGATGATACTTTTGAATTAATGTTTTCTTCTCCTGATAATCTGTTAAATTCAACTTCTAGCACTTCTATTTCATTGGATATAAGTTTCCCACTTGCGATTATATTTTCTATTTTTTCTTTTAGACTATCTTTCTGGGCTTGAACCTTTTGAGGATTTAGCTTACTACCACATAACGAGCAGGTATCTTCAACTAATTTTAATTCGTTACTTAATTTCTTATATTCTTTCAACAGTCTATTTTTTTCAGATTTTTTCTGACTTACTTTTTCTTTCTTTTGAGATACATTTAAAAGTTTTTCATTTTCTAATTTTTGTATCTTGGAATTTACTTCAACTAACTGACCCCTTAATTCATAAACTTTGGATAATGACTTATCATATTCTGATATTTGCTTATTGATCATTTCTTTTTGTAATATTAAATCTTCCTTACTTACATCTATTTTCTTATATTTTAGATTATTAGAAATATATTCTTTTGTACCATTATCCTTATCTATATTCTTTTCTAATTCTTTTCTTTTGGAATTATATTTATTTTTCGTATCATCAACACCAACTGAAATTATATCTGTTTTGATTACCTCATATTCTGGTAATTGTATTACTGTATCTTCGACTTGAAAATTATCCAGTATTATACTTTTTTGCTCATTCCATTTATAACTACCACCAAAGAAAACTGGATTTATCAAAGTCATGAATAACTTTTCACTTATTAAGGACGAAACGAATTCATTAAATTCTGCAGCCTTTTTGGGAATTTCATCAATAAAATACGTGGTAGATTTTGATTTAATTTTCTTAAAACTCACTGTCTTGTCATTAATTTCTAAATTTAATTCAACTGTGGGTTTGGTGTTTTTAATTATTTCGTTTTTATCATCCAAAGGGAACAAGTCAAATTTCTTATTACCTAAACTGTTTTTATCAAAGAACAACCAGTATATTCCATCGAGTATTGTAGTTTTCCCCGTTCCATTTTCACCGAGGATTTCTGTAATTTCATCATTAAAATCTATTGCAAAATTTTTCAGTCCCTGGAAGTCTTTCATTTTTAATTTTTTAAAAAGAACTTTAATAACTACACCTCCTTATTTATGCTACAATTCTAATTATAATTGTTATTTATTATGTATTAATAAAACAAGGAGGGCTTCGAAGCCTTTTGATAGGGACAAATCCCCATTTCTTTCTTTTTATAATTATCACTCCTTAATTCTTGGTAAAAATCGCATTTTATCGTTTTATATACACTGTAATATATCGTATATATTATTTAATAACTTTTAAAGTACCTTCTTTAATTGAAAATATGCTCCATAACTCTTCACATTCTGAATTCTCCGGTAAAATTTGAAACTTTCTCTCTTTAACACTTCCACAAATCTTAATAATATTCCCTTGTTTCACTTCACCTGTAGACTCAACAACAAACTCAATCTTATCACCTTCATCAATTCTTCCAGTTCCATCTATTACTATTGAACCAAACTTATCTTTTTCAACTATAACCATATGTATCAATCTCCTTTTAATTTTATTATTTGTATTTTATATTCCAACTAGTTCCCTAGTAGAGCTTTGATATTGCTAATTACTTTCTTATTTGCATTCATATTAGTTTTCGCAGTTTCTTTAACTTCTTCCAATCTACTAATCTCCTCTTGTGCCTCATTACTTACTTTCTCATATTCTTCATTTGCAGCCACTAAATCATCAATTGCTTCATTAAATACATCCATTGCTTTCTTTGCCTTTTCACCTACTTTTGTTAGTTTCTTTCCTACATCAGTTTTAAAGTTTAACATAATAACACTCTCCTCTTTTTATTTTTTAGAGTACTAACTACTCCATAAGAATCACAAAGAATTTTATGCTTCCATAACAGCTAGTTTATTTGACTCGTAATTATATTTTTATTATTTGGTGTTATAAAATTTCTCTTTTATATGAATATCAAATCCTCAATCATTTCTTTATGACCAAATGGACTATCTGTACATCTATTTGAATACTTAAATCTCTTTAGAAATTCTGCTACATCCTTTGCATCTTTACGAGCTAATGGCATAAACTTTATGTATTCTGGTTTGCCTTGTATGCATATCACAGCCCAACTATGATCATCACTTCTAAATCCAATATCAGTACCAACATCAACAATAGAATTAACAATTTTTTGTGCATCATCTGATAACTTATATGCTTTTTGATAGTCAACTTTTGCTTCTCTTAATGTGTTAGCTGCATTATCATAATTTTGAGATAAGGTATTTAACTGATTTTTTAAGTTTGTAATTTCTTGTAATTCATTTTTAAATAACCATTGCCGTAACTTTTCTTTTAATTTACTTAACATAACTCCTCCTTTCAGCATAAAAGTTTTATTTTACAGATTGTATTCTCTTGAGTTAACTCCTAGTTTACTACATAATTTCTTTACAACTGCTATTTCGTCTTTATCGAAATTTCCGTCAGCTCTTCCAATTGCACAGCATACAGCTATACACATTTTAGACTGCTCTCTATCGTCTTTGATCTTAGTGATTGAATCCATAGCTTCCATTTCACCGATTGTTTTATCAAAATCAAATCCATCTGCAAAATGCATAAATCTTTCCGCAACATCGGCTGTGTTAAATACTTTTAAGTCCTCATTTCTTTTTATAAATCCTAATACTTTTTGTTTTTCTTCGCTATCAATGCTTCCATCGGCAGCAGCCACTAATGCACAACTAGCAACTACAGCATCTAAATAACTCTTGTTCGTAAATCTTTTTACTTCACCCTCAACTTTGTTTTTAAATTTTTAAAAAATCCCATAATCAATATCTCTCCTTTTAATTTTTTATTCTTAACTCTAATTTAAGCTCCATAAGTTTCTAATAGCGTTCTGAAACCACCGTTATATCCGCTACCCACTGCTTTAAATTTCCATTCTCCATTATGTCTATATAATTCTCCTACTACTAATGCCGTCTCTGAATCATAATCTTCGCTCAAGTCATATCTTAATAGTTCGGAACCATTAGCTTTGTCTAATATTCTAATAAATGCATTTTCTACCATGCCAAAATTTTGATTTCTTGAGTCAGATTCATAGATTGCTACAGTAAATACTAGTTTTCTTACATTGTCGGGAACTTTAGTTAAATCAATTTCTATTACTTCATCATCTCCATCTCCTGCACCCGTTAAATTATCACCGAAATGTTTTACTGATTCAGTTGAATGTGTAAGATTTCCATAGTATATGAAATCCTTAGAGTCTGCTACTTTTCCATCTTCCTGAATCATAAATACACCAGTATCGAGATCAAAGTCATGTCCTCCGTCATATTTGTTTGTGTCCCATCCTAGACCTACCATAATTTTTGCCAGTCCCGGATTTGATTTTGTCAAACTCACCTTTTGCCCTTTTTTAAGATTTACCATTTTGATTTTCCTCCCTTTTAAATTATTATATTTTTTATTTTGATTTTCTCTAAAATTGAGATTTTATTTGATTAATTTTAATAATAGTTCATTAAACACATACCAGTCTGGATTTAAAAATGCTGTAATAGTATCCTTAATACTTGGTAAAAAGATAAATCCCACACCTATTATAACGATTGTTACAATCCACTTAGCTGGTATTAAATCCTCGTCTTTCTCTTTCTCTATTACGGAACTAATAAACTGAATCCAATATTTAATTAGTAAGATTGTTAATATTGATACAACAACCATCCAAAATATATTACTCAACCCTTCAACATAAGCCTGTTTTCTCAATATAGGATATACTTTTTCAGCAGCAACCCCTAATTTTTCTGCAACTTGATTAATTACTGACATGATTTGTTCTGAAATATTAGTAGTTTCCATATCGAATTACTCCTCCCCAATTATATTTTTGTTTCATTGTAAAAACTCTATTTTATTTGCTTATATCATATTGTTTAAAATATCCCTTAAATGTCTTTGTAGTTGTTAAGTAAATAGAATAATCCATTGCAAATATTACTAACACTGTACAAACTGTACCTAGTATTATATCTCTTGGTATTGTTAATACTGCCCTCCAGCTATTTTCAAATATATGTGCTGATATGTATAATGCTCCAAGCAAAACCATTAAAACTAATCCTAAACTATTAGAAAGAAATCTAATAAGCTTCTTCAATCTTCCACCTCACTTTCCTGTAGAACATAGCATTTACCTACTTAAATTCATCTCTGATTTCACCCCATGATTGATTCTCATCTTGCTCAGATGGCGTTAGATCGTTCTTTTGAGTTTCATCAACTTCATGGTAACACTTATGATGCCATGCTGCTATCCCTGAATCTTCATCATTGCTGAACTCACTATTACACATTTCTTCATGGCTATTTATCCCTTTTCCATGATTTCTGAATCCAGTCTTCTTATCTGCTTCAATGACAGTTCCATATTCATTATAATGTCCTTCAACCCTACCCAATTCTTTGCCATTTCTTACATGAGTCAAAATACATTTTTCTCCTCCATCAAAGCAATCTCCATTAATTGGTGTATTACAACCTTTACATATGTAACCAAAAGAACCCATTCAATTCCTCCCATCTTATAATTTTATTTAATTAATTCATCCATAGCTATATTAACCAGTTCATCTGCTCTTTCATTTAATTCTATCCCTGCATGACCTTTAACTTTTATTACCTGAATATCTGAGAAAGATCTAATAAATTTATCTAATTCAATCCACAAGGCTTTATTCTTAACAGGCTTCTTATTTGATGTTCTCCAGCATTTTTTCTTCCAATTATGTATCCATTTATTAAGACCATCACACACATACTGTGAGTCAACATATAATTCAATCGGAATTCCTTTCGTTTTAACTGTTCTCACGGCTTCAATGCAAGCTGTCATTTCCATAATATTATTAGTAGTGTTTCTAGTATTCCCTTTGATCTCTTTTGTTTTATCCTGGTGCTTTAAGACAGCACCCCAACCACCGATATTTTCTTTATTCTGATTACCTCGGCAGCCACCATCAGCATATATAATAATTTTACGCATATAATCTCACCTCACTTCCATTTCATATTTCATGGTAGTTAGTCGCACATGAATTTAATATATGTTTCAGATACCCATTTATCATCAGACAATAAATATTCGTGATCACCATTCTCCAATTCTCTAAAATCTTTAATCTCCCTAGTAAGATATCCAATGGTAATCCAATCACCAATTTTATATATCATTGTAGCTACCTCACTCTCTGTAAAAGATGTATTTTAGAGCCTATTCATCGATACTGTAGCAGTCAGGATGATATTGCAATGTTACACTGAACTTTTTTTCTTCCCCATTTATAGTTAAGTAATGATAATACGTCCAATTCAATCCTGTATTGCTATCAAACATTTCCCCGTGAGCAAGACTCCAATTTAATGAAGGTGTTTTATCAGAAAACAAACATTTGTTTTTTCTTGTGATGGTATGGTCATAATACTTTGCTAAGTATCCATTTATCACGCTTTTTTCATCATCAGAACTGTTTAATATGCTATCTCCAACAATTTTTGAAAAGCTTTCTATATTCATTTTAGGTAGGTTTTTTAATTGTAACTCCTTTAGCTTATTTATTACTTGCTCTTTGCTATTCATATCTATCATAACGATCCCTCTTTCACTATAAAATATGATTTTTAATTAAAGTCAATTCCCACATCATCAATGTAAGAAACTTGTACTGGTGTGCCAAAATCATTTTTCAATCTTTTCACTAAATTATCAACATCTGCATCAGTATAATTTGAATATCCTAGTTCTTCGTTTCCATCATTCAATAATTGGACTGCAATATATTCGATATCCGTTTTAATGATTAAAAATGCCTTAGTTTCTGAAAATACAACTATATGTCCATAATCAATTTTTCCAGTATAAGATTTTAGTTTGCTTAGTAGTTCCAAATTATCACACCCCTCCTTTAAATTAATTTTCATTTAATTCTATTCCGCATTGGATACATAGATTATTTGGCTCGGCACAATTATCACAAAGTTCATAACTTGGTAAATGTGGTGTTGGTGTTGGTTTGCCACATATTTTACATTTGCCTGTTGATAACGCTTGACAATACATTGAATCTAAACATTTTTTACAATAACTCTTCATGTTATCCTCCTTTCAAATTAAGGAAAAATTTATTTTTTACTTAGAGTTTCTATAATTTCTTTCCCAACGTCCTCAGCAACATCTAGTTCAAGATTTATAGTCCTGTTATTTGGGGTGAAATCTATGATAGGAACATTTTCAAGTTGCAACAATATTTCACCAGTCTCCATATTAGTTACTTGCGCCCAATCAACTTCGTTTTTAGTATAAAAATCTTTATTGATTTTCATCTCTCCTTTCTCTGTAAAATCCTTATTTTCTATAGAATCTATTTTCTTTCTAAGTCTAAACCCTAATCTAACTATTTGTCTTTGAATAACTTCCTTCACACTTCCATAAGACACCACCACTACCCCAAACCCTTTTTACTTCACCGTTGCATTCAGGACATTTTTCTAGTTCAGGATCTAACATTCTTTTTTATAATCAAAATTACCGCATTTCTCACACTTATATGTATACATTGGCATATATGACCCATCTCCCCCCTAAATATGTTTATTATTTATATAATTATATTTTTATTATAAGATACTTTTTTAAGATTCTTATATAAAAACTATTAAAGCGATCAAACCGAAAACTGCTGCTACAAATAAATATGTAAATAAATCAGACTTCCTACAATTCTCAACTAACCAATTAAACACTTTATTCTCTCCTTTTATATTTTATTACCACCCCTTCGTGATTAGTTTGTCTTTCGTATCTTCTGTAAATAGTATAACACTGTATTTTCATCTTTACAATACTTTTTAATAAAATAATTATATTTTTATTATATATTCTTTTTATAAATCTTTAACTCTTGGTAAAATGCCTCATTTACCGTGTTTAATATCTAGTAAAATCAAACTTTTACTGTCTCTTATATCCTATATATATTAACTTACAAAAACTACATTTTCAATTCTTTCTTTAGCGATATCACAATATGGGTCGCTCTCAGTATTCATCATCTCAATATTAATCCACTTTAAATTATATCCTTCATCTCTATTCAATTCTTCGCAAGATAACCCATGTGTACCACTCCCTGCTGTAATATCAATTGTGACACCATCTTTAGGTGTTACAAGTTTTATTAGCCACTTAATCAATTCTTTTGGCTTTACAGTTACATGCTTATTATTCTTACCTTTTTCTTTTTTGGTTGCTTTAGAGCAGTAATAAAATGGACTATGGTCATTTGCATTTATTGATAAGAAATATCTACTTGCTCCACCAACATCTCCTAAACCGCCTGCGTTTGTAGCAAGTTTATCATTTTTATATTTACCATATACAGAATCCCCTAGAGCACCCTTGCTTTTCTTCCCATTTCCTCCAGTCGATTTACTAATGCCACTTTGTTTATCTAATATTTCTCCCATATACTTATCAAATACTATATTAGCAGGAAATCTACCGGTATTATTAACACATTCTTTAGCTTGTTCTAACGGTGTACATCCAGTTCCATATAAACTATCTGTTGTTCCAAAGCCTATTGATTTTGAGTTTTTTGAAAAATTGCATTTAGCTTTAGTTTTTTCTAGATCATCTTTATTTTTATATCCAATTCTGCAGGCATCAATATTCATGGCTCCACAACCATATTTTTCAATATTATAACAATAGTTCTTTTCTATTGGTTTTTGAAAAACTGTAATAGGCTCTTTTGCTGGTTTCAATCCAGATGTTTTCCATCCGTCCCATTGTTTTGCCAAGTTAGTAGCAGGTGCAGTAATATTCCAAGATTCCATACTTTTATCACTATCTAAGGATTCTACGTGATATGCTTTGCTTTTCACCTTTGGCTGATTTTTTAATGTCGGATGTACCCTTTTTCCAATAACTTCTCTTTTCACATTTGCTTTCTTATCAAACATCTTCCCTATATCTTGATTCTTAGGAAAACCAGTCCCATATACCCAATCTATTTCTTCGACAATCTTGAACCCTTCGTCTTCAAATGCACACTTCATTCTATGATTCGTTTTGTGATGACCAAATACTAACACATATCCTCCTGGTATGATCACTCTGTATAATTCCTTTGCCCTTACTTTACACCATTCATAAT